>Ga0114963_10000242_pt1 | contig 35889 bp, 36 predicted proteins | sample C_131016_EF_Meta_FD_87019 | JGI IMG/M metagenome (GOLD analysis project Ga0114963, IMG submission 87019) | Freshwater microbial communities from Lake Croche, Canada to study carbon cycling - C_131016_EF_MetaG | ecosystem: Environmental > Aquatic > Freshwater > Lake | place: Lake Croche, Canada... | reverse complement strand
TTTTTTCTTAATTTGTACTGTTAAAAAGCGAATATTATACTGTTTTTCTTCCTTGTCCACTTTCCTACCTTGTCCTCCTTGTCTGCACTACACCCAATTTTTAAAAACCTACCCTTGAAAGGGTCAGGGGGTGTGGTTGCTGTCCGCAGGAATCAATCCTTTGAACGGGGGTTTATGGGTGGGTTTGCGGGAGTGAAAGTATTTTCGAGTAGGCAACTTACAGCAAATGTAAATCTATTAAGCCACAACTTAAAAACCAAAACCCATGCGGGGAACCCCGCCCCGCCCCCTGGTTTTATAGCTTATCTGGTCTCAAACTGCTGTAAATGCTAACTAGTTTGTATATATTATTGTAGGTTTTCTGATTCAATTATCTCTAGTTTGCGAATTAAAGGATTAAGTTTTTTGGTTTGTTGAGAATTTCCTGTTTTGTTATAAAGTTCCTCTGCCTTATTGAATTGTTCCATAGCAATTTTAAAATTAGTTTTGCCTAGCCATTGATAAGCGTTAGCATTGTCAGGATTAATTTGAATGACTTGCTTAAACTTAGTTAGAGCCTTAGTATATTCTTCTTATTTAAAAGAAAGTTTCAGGTGTTGGCTGTGACGCCACCTAAAAAATATATTTTTACTAATCTTCTTGCGATTACCCTGGATAATACCAAGCAAGATTAAAACGTTTTGTATCGAAATCAATCAACAAAGACAATTTATACAAGAAATAACAACTGCACTTGTGAGACTAGAAAAGAAAGGCATATGCAGTCATTTACAACAGCTGACTAAATTCAGATTAGAAAATAACTGCATTCAAGAAAAGTATTAATTTCTAAAGGATAATTATGAGTTCAGTTCTAGTGATGGTAGCCGATGGTGCAAAAGCCCGCTTTTTCACCTTGGAAACAGTAGAAAGAACCAAGAATAAGTCTAGCTCTTATTTAATTGAACATGAGGATTTGATTAACCCTAACCAAGACCTATCCGAGAAAGAACTCTGGTCAAGCTCACAAAGTCAGGCAGGACATTATCGAGAGGGTTCGAGTAAAGCTCACAGTTTTGACGATCATCGTCAAAATCACGAAATTGAATTTGAGCGACGCTTTGCTCAAGAGATTACTTCCGAGGTTTTGAAGCAAATCAAAATCTATCAAATACAAATATTTTTCCTGATCGCTGAACCTCGGCTATTGGGATTACTGCGAGAAGTCCTCATCCCTATGTTACCTAAACCCTTGATTATAAAAGAGCTAAACAAAAACTTGTGTCATCTGACTTCTCAGGAATTGTCCGAGTATTTGTTCAGCAAAGACCTGTTACCCTTGTCGAAAAAAGCTTCCCATTTGTCCTAAAACATCGCCACATATCTAGGCGTAGTGGACTAGCGGGACTTAAACAGATTTTCTCGCCCAACTTAGCTTTGTGTTCGCCTTTGAGTAACAACAGATCGAGGTAGTTTAATACTTTATCCAAAACCCCCTTCACATTATGATGCTAACTGATACTCAAGATCCAGCCAAATCCGCATCTTTCCTTGAAATCGCTAAGTCTTTTCGCTTTTACGGATGGCTTGGTATTTGGATGCAGATTGGGATGGTATTTCTAGCTTCGATTGCCCTTTTGTTCGCCATCTCGGGACGTTCTTCTAGTCCTGATTCATCCTTAGCAGTTCAAATGTCCATTTTCTGTGCGATTGGCGCACTATTGATCTTGGTAATCGAGATTCTTTTCGATGCTCGCTATATCCGGATCGCCAAAGGAATTCAGAATGAACCGGGAGCACATCTCCATCCTCAAAAAGAGGGAGCGATCCGTCTCCTGCGTTGGGGTTTTTTATTCGGTTTCATTGGTATCTCATTTTCTCTTTTGGGTTCGGGAGCTAGTGTTTGGGTATTGTTAGCCAAAACCGTCTCTCAGCCGCCAGGGCTCGCTATCGCCGATCCTGATAAGATGGTGCGGGCAATGGATGTTTTTGTGGTTTTGTCGAATCTCACACTGATCGCAGCGCACTTAGTGGGGACGGCAATCGCTTTTTGGTTGCTCGATCGTGTGCATCACTATCACTATTCCCATCCACATAAGCTACAGTCCCCCTCTCAATAGACTTACGGGGAATTCCCCTATACACTACGCCTTCTAAAGCTACCCTAAGGTCAACAGGGTTAGCCTGCTTTAATTTCTCAGCCATAACAGAATCAAAAGCATAAGTATCTGCAGCTTGACCATAGACCCAATTATCAGTAAAGTCTGCAACTAAAACCCGCATTCTGAATTAATTTATCTAAAATCTGACCTAATTTATCGCTAACTGGATTATTTATTAGGAACTGTCTTTAAACTCACTCATTCTCATTTATATCAAATAAATCAAATGGTGAAACTTGTGTCATTATACACAACCGCATTGATTTTCAGGCGACTCCGTAGCCAGTATAGGGACGTTTATAGAGTGGCTGCAGTCCCAAAACGATATCTTCTTTAGGAACACCTAGTTCAACTAATTCTTGCGCCAAGTCTGCCTCAGTCATGTTACGCTGAATCCAGATTTTGCCCTTTTTAAAATTAATATGGTACAAATAAAGGAAAACCTTCTCCTAGAATTACCTGATTCACTCTTCTTGCAGGTTACCCCAGAACAATTTGAAGCGTTAGCAATAGTAAATAGAGATTTAAGGCTAGAAAGAACGGCTAAAGGAGAATTAATTGTGAATCCACCAACAGGCTGGGAAACTGGAGAACGTAACCGCAGCTTAACTGGACAACTTGATCGTTGGTATGAAGAGCATGAAAATCTAGGAAAAGCCTTTGATTCTTCTACTGCATTCACTCTGCCAAATGGTGCGATCCTTTCTCCTGATGCTTCTTGGGTAAGTCAAGAACGTTGGGAAACATTAACACCTAAAGAAAAAGGAACTTTTGCTAATATTTGCCCTGATTTTGTAGTAGAGTTACGTTCTGCCTCAGATAGCTTATCTAAATTACAGGATAAGATGCAGGAATATATAGATAATGGTGCTAAATTAGGCTGGTTAATCGATCCCCAAAATAAAAGGGTTGAAATTTATCGACTAGGAAAAGAAAGAGAAATATTAGAGAATCCTACAGAATTATCAGGAGAGGATTTATTGCCTAGTTTTGTTCTGAATTTAAAGAAGATCTGGACTTAAATGAGTCAAGAAGAAATTTATCCATTTATGGAAATAATAGACTATTCTCAACTGATCCAAAAAATTCTAACTCAATATTCGTTCACGGGATCTTCAAAAAACCCCCTAACTATGCTATAAAAATAGTTAATCTAAACTATCAAGAGCTATTAATCGCTTAATTTTTCTAAGTCAGCTAAATCTTGAAGTCGTCCTGATGCTTTTTTGTTCCTTCTTAGATTATCTAAATCGATAAAATTAACTAAAATATTATCAAGAGAAACTTCTAATCTTAAAGGATAGCAATTCTCAAAAATAACTCCATCTATAGTTGTTAATAAATCAATTCTATTAGGAGGATAACCAAGCTGAATAATTTGGTCGGGTGTTAGAAAATCTTCACTTTTTAAACCCAATGAGCCAAACCCAAATTGTTCTAAAGCCCTAAGTAAATTATTGGCATTTTCTGGACTGATTTCTATCCAAATATCAATGTCTTTTGTATAGCGGGGATGACCATGTATCGCTACTGCATAGCCACCAACAACAAGATAACGAACCTGATTATCGTTTAAAAATTGTATAAACTCTTTGAAGTCTTGATTCAGCATTATTATCTTTCCATTTATGATATTCTTGCCGCGTTTGTTCTAAGGCTTCAAGTCTGGCTTGATAAGACTGAGCTTGCCAATAACTAAAATCGCTTTTTTGTTCCTTGAGGTTAACTTTATGATAAATAATTTGTCTATTAGAAGAAAGTTCCATATAAAGCGGTGTGCAATTGAGTGAGATATATTGTACTATTTTCAAAGCTAGACAGAGAAATGGTTTCACTCCTGAATACTGACTCCTGTCTCCTGACTCCTGCTATAGGTTTTTCTTTTCAGAATAGCACCATTTATTATTAAACTTCAATTATTCTCTCCCTACTCTTGAACTTTAACTAGTTTTACTAGCGCATTATAGTCAGGTACACCAGCAGGAGATCTTTTACTCTTTTCTAATAAAACATTCCCTTCTGGCCAATGAACTTGTAAATTACCAGGCTTGATCTCAGCTAAATAAACTCTTCCCGAATACTGTCCCTGTTCATTGCTTAAGATCACTCTATCTCCCTGTTGCAGTCCCCATATTTCGGCATCAGTCGGACTTATAAAGATAGCTTCTCGCAGGGCACCTGTAATAGCATCTTTTGACTCTTGCACCATGCTATTAAATTGTTTACCCCTTCTAGTTGTCACTCTCAAGTAACCAGGTGGGATCTCAGAAAAAGTAGATTGAACTACTAAAAATTTAACTTTCCCATTAGGAAAACGCCAACCAAAGCAGAGATGAGAACCCCCATATTGAAATTGATCACCTGCTTCTTTCAGGTGTTGAATACCTGCATAATCTGGCACAATTCTGCCTATTTCTTGCCTCATTTGCTCAGTATTTTCAAAGGTTAATTCTTTTTCTAATTCAGGTTTAACTATTCTGGCTAAATTTAAGAAAACTTCCCATTCTGGTCTAGCTTCGGGGATTCTTCCTGCTTGTATTTCAGGACTAAAAATAACTCTTCTTTCAGTAGTAGTTTCTGTCACTCCGCCTGGCACTTCATAACGAGTAGTTGCAGGTAATAAAATAACTGTTTCTAAAGGTTCTAAAAACATCTGTGGTGTACAAATAATATCCATATGCACTCTTAAAGGAACCTGAGAAAGTGCCTGAGTGACATAGTCCGGATCTGGTAAAACTTCCAGGAAATTACCCCCAACAGAAAAGAGTAAATCTAACTCCCCTTTGTCCGCTGCTTCAATCATTTCTCCTGCCATCAAACCAGGACTACTAGGAACAGGAAATCCCCAGAAATTTTCCATTTCTTGAGCTGTTTCTGGGCTAATTTTTCTACCGCCTGGAAATACTGTCGAATAGCAACCCATTTCAGCCCCACCTTGGACACCAGAATGGCCTCTAATAGGCATTAAACCACAGCCTTCTCTCCCTACAAAACCTTTAGTCAGGGCTAAATTAATAATAGCTTTAACATTTTCTTCCCCACATTCATGCTGTGTAATGCCCATACTCCAAACAAAAACAGCTTTATCAGCCTGTTTAATCATTTGAGCAAATTCCCACATTTTCTCTTTTTTAACCCCTGAACTTGACTCTAATTCTGCCCAAGATTGAGCCTCTAGAGACATTTTTAACTCAGTAAATCCCTCTGTATAGTTATCAATAAATTTACAATCATACCACCCCTGCTCTAAAATATACTTAATGCTACCATTGAGGAATGCTATGTCTCCTCCTATATTTATCTCAAAAAAGTCCTCAGCAAACTTGGTACCAAAAAGAGCACTTTCAGGAATAGAAGGCACCCAGTAACGCTCCATCCCAGGTTCTCGATAGGGGTTAATAACGACAATGCGAGTGCCAGCCTTTTTAGCCCAATGTAGATACTTAACAGTCACAGGCTGATTATTAGCTACATTAGAGCCAATAAAAACTAACAAGTCAGTCCCGATCCAGTCCTTATAGGAACAGGTAGTGGCAGCCACCCCTAACATGGTCTTTAAAGCCCCTGTGCTAGGCGAATGACATATTCTAGCTGCATTGTCTATATTGTTGCTTCCCATCGATCTAACAGCCTTCTGCGTGGCATAGTAAGTCTCATTGACAGTGCCTCGACTGGTGATGTAGTAGGCAGTCCGTTCAGGGATTGTAGAAGAGATCCGACTAGCTATAGTTTCTAGTGCTTCTTTCCAGCTAATGCGATGAAAGCCCTTTTCCCCTTTATCTCTCCGCATAGGATAGGCTAGACGACCCATGGTGCGGAGTTCTGAGGTTTTCTTATCTGCCAGTAGAGAGACATCTTGTAAGACTTCTGATGGGAAAGAAGGCATAGTATTGAGACGAAGAAGACGCAGACGGACATTACAAAGATGTAGTCCATCCAATGTCCAGTCCTTCATTCCAGTAGTGCCTAAGGAACAGCCATCACAGACACCCTGATTGAGAATTTGCCAAGTATAGGGAAATTCATCTAGATTAACTAAAACAGCGCGAATGACTTCCCAATAGTTATTAGGATACTGTTCGCCCAGACCAAAAGGCTTCCAACTTGCCCAGTTGGCAGGGTTCCAAAGTTTTTTCGGTTTATGTAACATAAGTGGGGTGTGGGGTGTGTTTTGTGGGGAGACCTATTGCCTTGAGCTATATATAATTAAGAAAGATTAACATTTTTCAACAAACATGACTAAGCTTTTAACTACAGCCTTCAATCTAGAAAAACAGACTTGGACATGGGACGGACATTCGATACAATACAGTGTCACTGGACAAGGAAAACCTCTCTTACTTATTCATGGTTTCGGTGCTTCTATTGGACATTGGCGGAAAAATATCGCTGTTTTAGCTTCGGGTGGTTACCGAGTTTATGCTATCGACCTCTTAGGCTTTGGTGGTTCAGATAAAGCGCCCCTATCTTATAGTTTAGAGCTATGGCAAGCACAAATCAAAGCCTTCTGGGACAGTCATATACAAGAAAAAACAGTATTTATCGGGAATTCTATTGGTGGGTTATTAGTATTAATGTTGATGTCTGAGTACCCTGAAATTACAGATGGTGGTATTTTAATCAATTCTGCGGGAGGTTTGAATCATCGTCCTGAAGAATTAAACTTACCATTGCGTCTGGTTATGGGGACTTTTACTAAGTTAGTCAATTCTCCTATCATCGGTAAATGGCTCTTTGATTTAATTCGGCAAAAAGGACGTATCCGACAAACCCTTTATCAAGTTTACTGCGATCCCCAAGCTGTGACTGATGAATTAGTAGAACTTTTATATGAGCCTTCCAATGATCCTAATGCTCAAAAGGTCTTTGCTTCGGTTTTAACAGCACCCCCTGGACCTCGACCAGCCGAACTCCTAGAAAAAATCAAGCAACCTCTATTGGTTTTATGGGGAGATAAAGATCCCTGGACACCTATTAGGGGAGCAAAAATTTATCAAGAGAATGCCCAAATAGAATTTTCTGTCATAGAGGGGGCAGGACATTGTCCACATGACGAAAACCCTGAAGAGGTGAATGAGAAAATACTTCAATGGTTAAAGAAGTAAGCTAAAACGCATTTAAAATGCGTTTTAGCAGGGGGTAGGGGGTAGGGTGTGGGGTGTGGGGAGGGGCTTCGAGTAGGTAACTTAAATGCTCACTAGCTTAGGTAGTCGGGTCAATTGCCGTTGTTATAGCTTAGAATGTAGAATGATATATCTGCTAGCTTAAATTGCTGCATAATTCTTCGACTGAGGAATACTTGGAAGTAGTAAAAATCAAGTAAGCATTGCAGAGATTCTCTGGACATGGTTAGTAGCAATACGAATATAGTCAGGAATCTATCAAACAAAAATCTCAGTCTATGTCCTGGGATTGTTAATTAATAAGGAGCTTTATCTACTGTGGACTCCTACTATCTTACTTCTTTCAAGACTCATCAGTCTCAAGAGACCATACCTCTAGGTGCTTTAACTATTCGTTCAGCCCAAGAGAAAGATATCAAAGGCTTGACAAGTGTATTGCTTAAGAGTTTTCACCCTACCTCGACTTGGTTATATCCAGTGTTGAGAATAGGGGTGTATGAAGACATAAAAGGTCGTCTGAATTGTAAATTGCCTTATTACAAGTGCCTAGTTGCTAGTGGAAGTAGCAAAGCTAAAAATGAGCCAGCAGCTGAAGAAATAGTGGGAACAATAGAAGTAGCATTACGCCCTGTTTATCTTTTTGGCGACTGTTTACCTTATGTTTCTAATTTAGCAGTCAGTGAAACTTCTAGACGACAAGGAGTAGGCTATAAACTTTTAGAACGCTGTGAACAGATAGTTAGTGAATGGGGGTTTAAAGAAATTTGGCTACATGTCCTAGAAAATAATACAGAAGCCAAACATCTTTACAAAAAAAGAGGCTATACTGTATCCAAAACAGATTTAGACTGGGGAAATATAGTTTTTAACCAACCCAGAAAACTACTTTTATTAAAGAAACTATAGCTAAGCAATAATTCAAGTACCTAGACTTGATAAATAAAGGAGTAGTCGATGAAAAAAGGGACATTATTAAGACTATATGAACAAGGGGAAAGAGAATTTACTCAAATTAACTTACAAGGAGAAGACCTCTATCACGTCACATTGATAGAAGTTAATCTAGAAAAAAGTAATTTAATGGGGGTTAATTTGAGCCGTGCCTTTTTAACGAAGTCTAATTTAAGTCAAGCTAGTCTAAATTGGGCAGATTTATCCTACGCTAAAATAAATGGGGCCTTGCTGAGAGAGTGTGATTTAACGAAAGCTAATCTGACAGGGGCTTTTATGGTTAAATCAAATCTCAGTCAAGCCAAAATGAGTGGATCTATTGGGCTTCTTACTAACCTAAGTTCTGCCAATTTAGAACAGGCTAACCTAATAGGTGCTCATCTCCAAAAAGTCAATTTAAGATCGGCTAATTTAAAATCTGTCTGTGCTAGTTGGGCCAATCTAGCAGAAGCTAGAATGACAGGAGCTAATCTAGCATTGGCAAAACTTAATCAAGCTAATTTGAGTCAAGCTTTGTTAAGAGATGTAGATTTAAGTGGGGCTGATTTAAGTGGGTCTAATTTAAGTGGGATTAAATTAATAAATAGTAACTTAGAAAGTGCTAATCTAGAAGGTGCTAATTTAACAGGTGCTACACTCAAGAATGTCAACTTGAGAAAAGCTAACTTAACAGGTGCTAATTTAGCTTTTGCCAATTTAGAAGGTACGGATATAACTGATGCAGTAGTGACAGTTTATAGCAGTCATTCTAGTCGGTTAGATGTCTCAACAAGGTTTACTCTAGTTTATTGAAAATGTGAAGTCAAAAGATGGAAAACCTTGAGCAAGTCTTAAAAGAGTATTCTAGCAAACCACTAGAAACCCGCAAGAGTTGGTATTCTCCTGCAGCTATAGCCTATGATCAGGCTAGACCTCGTTACCCTAGTGCCTTAATTGAGCGGGTTGTAGAAATAACTAAATTGACATCTCAGGCAGAAATTCTAGAAATTGGACCAGGTCCAGCTATAGCCACCCTTCCTTTTGCTCTTAAAGGTTATAAAATACAATCTCTAGAGCCTAATTTAGATTTTGTTCATTTAGCACAAAAAACCTGTGAAACTTACCCTAATGTAGAGATTAAGAATATCTCCTTTGAAGAATGGCAGCTAGAATCCGAGAAATTTGATGTCGTTCTAGCTGCTTCTTCCTTTCATTGGATTTCACAGGAAGTAGCTTGTTATAAAGCTGCGGCAGCCTTAAAAAAAGATGGTTATTTGATTCTCTTGTGGAATAGCGAATTACAACCCCAATGGGAATTATCTCAAAGCTTATCCGAAGTATATCAAAAATATGCACCCTCAATTCATCGCTATGAAAATAATCAAAAAGCTTTTCTAGAGAAACTAGGAGAACTATTGATAGATTTAGCTTACTTTCAAGATCCAGTATTTGAAATGATGGAAACTGAGGTAACTTATTCAGTAGATGATTATTTGACACTTTTAACCACCTACTCAGATTACCTTAAACTAGAGTCCCAACAGCGAGAGACTTTATTTACAGGTTTACGCCAAAAAATCGAACAAAGTTATGGAAGTAGTCTTGAACTTGTCCGCATTTCTGCCTTTCATCTTGCTAGGAAGAAAGCTTGAGAAAAGCCAGTTAATAGGCAATATTCAACAGAATCTATTTCGATTTCCATATCAGATATCATAAGCTTTTTCTTTTAGTAACTTCATTTACTTCAGTTTTTTCAGCAGGAAGAAGATAGATAAGACCTGACACTAAAGTTAGTCCCACTGAAAGCCAAAATAGAACCATAGCTAAAGTAGACCACCAAGAAGCTAAAGGAGAGAGTAAAAGAGAAATAGCTATAATTTGAGTTACCGTCTTTAATTTTCCCCAGAAATTAGCACCTATCACCTCAGACTGTCCTGTTAAATTAGGATTAATGCGCCATCCGGCTACAGTTAACTCTCTGACTAGAATTAGACAGACTCCCCAAGCAGGAACTAGGTCTATTTCAATTAAAGCTAAAAGGGTACCTAAAACTAAGACCTTATCGACTAGAGGATCGAGAAACTTACCTAATTCTGTGACTTGATTTAATCGACGCGCTAAATAACCATCTACCCAGTCAGTCAGGGAAGCTAATAAAAAAACACCTAAAGAAATCCAACGATGTTCAGGAGTTGGTTCTTGTAAGAGATAAAGAATGATTGGAACAGAAAGAGAACGCGAGAGAGTGATCGCAGTAGGTAGGTTCAGCATCAGATAAACAAAGCCGGATAATCTAAAACAGTAGCTATTCCTGATGTCAGATCTAAACCTGTAAAGAACTTAGCTTGAGGGAAAGTCTCCTTAGTCCAAGGTAAAGAGGAAAAATCTAGGGATTCTAAAAGAGTTCCTCCCCAGACTACTTGTTTTATGTCTGCCAGCGTGATTTTTAAAATATCTTCTAGAGAAACCTGTAGATATTCCAGATAGGGAGAAACAATCTGATTCTCATAGTCAGACCGTTTAATTTCCCAAGGTTGACCCTGTAATTGGGATTGATAGTATTCCTGATTTGATAAAATATGCTGGAGTAACAAAGTAAACCTCAACAAAGCAGAACCGAGAGGATGAGTTTCTAACTGAGTTTTTAAGATATTTCTGGTTTGCGAGTCGGCTTGACCAACTCTGGCTGGACTCAAAAGTAACTTAGGCAAACTTCCCGATAATTGAGACTCCCATTGTGGATAAATCAAATGGCAGAATAAATCTTGTAAAAGGGATTCCTGTCCATATTTGATGGCACCATGTCGCCAAAAACAACTGGAAATGAGCTTTTTTTGGCTTGGTAGGTTGACTATAGCAAATTCTGTTATTGCTTCTCCTGTCCAAATAACTAGGGTAGGAATCGATTCCAATTTTTCTAGATGTGATAGAAGTAGGGTAATCGGTGGATTTAACCAGAAAATCTCAGGAACCTTTAAGATTTCTTCTATTTGTAAACAGACTGTTTGATGTCTCCAAGTCGAACAACACAGAAGTACTCTTTGAATATTCTCTAAAACTTCTTCTAACTTCTCTTGAGTTAATTTTGGACTACTAAACTCTCTTAAGCTATTGAGAACATTTTCTAGTGAGTCCGACTTAACTCTCCCATGGAGAGGGTAAGCTTTTTTAGTTGCTTCTTCTAAAAGATACAATTGAACCTTACTAGTGCTATTTTCGATAGCTAAAGACCAACCTTGACGGGGAAAGTCGATTAAATCAGTCAGCTTGCTAATTTTTTGACTCGGAGCGATAATTATCTCCTCTACAGTTGAGGAAGGTTCTGCAGTTGGCTCTAAAGTTAATAGACGACTACGGACTTGTTTTAAGAGAGAATGGACTTTTTGAGAATCCCACTCTTTGGTTTCTAACAATCTATCAATCTCGGAGATGAGAGAAGCTACAGTGTCCATAAAATTAAGAATAATCTATCTCAGTTTAACCACCAAAAGTCTTAAACTGATTCAAAACATGAGTTAATTAAAGAAGAATTTCTCAAAAAACACTTCTTCGTTTAGTTTACAGGAGAATCTGAAATATGCCCTTACTCACAGTTAAAACATCCATTACTCCCTCTGACACCGGAACTATCAATCAACTTCTAGTCAGTCTCTCTAGCTTTGTCTCTCAACAACTTGGCAAACCAGAATCTTATGTTATGACCATTTTTGAAGGTGGAATACCCATGACCTTTGCTGGAACTTTTGAACCTGTTTGCTATATTGAGGTTAAAAACATTGGTAAAATGACTACTACCCAAACTAAAAGCATGAGTCAGATTTTCTGTCGACAAATTGAAACTACTCTAGGTGTTCCTGCTAACCGGATCTATATTGAGTTTAGTAATGCAGAAGGTTATCTTTGGGGCTGGAATAGTACAGTATTCGCTTAACTCACCTCCCACACCCACGCCCCACACCCTACTAAAATGAAATGGCAACAAGAAATATTTAATTATCTCCAAGCAGAAAACTATCAGGCAGTCTCTAATTTTTACGAAGAATTAATAGGAAGAGAACCTAAAAAAATTACCAATTACTGGTTATTAGGGTTAGCTTATCTATTAGAGGGAAGAGAAGAAGAAGCCAATGCTACTTGGTTATCTTTGATGGCAGAAGGCGAAGAGACAGATGAGTTATTAGAGATCTTAGAAGAAGAAGCAGAACGTCAAAAAAACCACAAAGAAAATTGCTATTTAATCAGAAAATATATCCAAGAACTGGCTCCCGATAAGATTAATAATTTACTCTCTTTACTTCAGTTAGAACTGCAATTAAATACACTAAGTCTTGAATATTTACAAGAATTAAATTTACCAGATATCCTTAATTATTCTGTTGGAGTAGATGTTAATAGTAGTATTTTATATTCTCTCCTAGCTCAACTTATTGCCAAAGAGATACCAGAGATTACAGATATTCTAGAAGCTAGTTTACCCTATCTTGAAAAAGAGCAAAATTTTTTAGATAATGCCTTCTCACTCAGTTTAAAAGTAGCTCATAAATATAAAAATATTAAGCTAGCTATTACCCTCGGTAAAATTGCTTTAGAAAACCAGCCAAATGATCTATACTTAATCAATAATCTAATTGAATTATCAGGGTTATCTAATGACTATGATGAAACTCTAAAATTTTTAGAATTACTGAAGGGAAAATGTCAAAGTAAATTAATGAAAATTTATGCAGATTATCGCCTAATTGACTTTGCTTTAAAAAAAGGTAATTGGCATAATATGGAGCCAATAAATGCCAAGTATTTAGAAGATTTGCAATCCTTATTATTAGAAGAAGAATTAGATTTAGCGCAGCCTTTGGTACAAGAAGAATTTATCTTGATGGGGATCAAATTGCCATATATACAAGATAAACCGACTGAAAATCGTTATTTTCAAAATAAAATATCTCGTTTATTTCAAAACCACTTACAAGGCTGGTTAAAATTTCCTCACATAGCTATTACTGCCGAAAGAAAACAAAGAAAATTCCCGAGAATAGGCTATCTATCTAGTACTTTAGGCAGAAACTCAGTTGGCTGGCTATCTCGTTGGTTATTTAAGTATCACAATAAGGAAGATTTTCCGATCTTTCTCTATCTGATCAATCAAAATGAAGATGATATTACAGAATATTGGTTTAGAAAAAATGCTACTAAATGCTACAATTTACCGATGGAACCTCTGTATATTGCCCATCAAATACAAAGTGATGAAATTGATATATTAATTGATTTAGATGGCTTGACAAGACCTGTTAGTTGTGCTGTTATGGCTCTTAAACCAGCCCCAATACAAGTTTCTTGGTTAGGTTTTGATGCTACAGGAATACCTAATGTAGATTACTTTATTGTAGATCCCTTTGTTTTGCCAGAAAATGCCCAAAATTATTATCAAGAAAAACTCTGGCGCTTACCTCAAACTTATTTAGCTGTCGATGGCTTTGAAGTAGCTACACCAACTTTAACCAGAAAAGAATTAAATATACCCCCTGATGCAGTTATTTATCTGACAGGACAAACAGGAATGAAACGTTATCCAGAGACAATTAAGCTACAACTGAAAATAATCAAAGAGGTTCCTAATAGTTATCTTTTAATTAAAGGATTTGCTCATCTTGAAAGTGTTAAAGAACTCTTTTTAACCCTAGCCAAAAATGAGGGTATAGAATTAGAAAGATTGCGTTTTTTACCTTCTATGGCTAGTGAAGAAATACATCGTGCTAACCTAACTATAGCAGATATAGTATTAGATACTTATCCTTATAATGGAGCAACAACTACTCTAGAAGTACTTTGGATGGGTCTACCTATAGTGACTCTGGTAGGAGAACAATTTGCCGCCAGAAATAGCTATACTTTTATGTTAAATGCTGGCATTACGGAAGGGATTACTTCTACGCCACAAGAATATATAGAATGGGGAGTTAAATTAGGACTCAATGAAAAATTAAGAGAAAAAATTCACTGGAAGTTATTAAAAAATCGTGAAACTGCTCCCGTTTGGAATGCTAAACTCTTTACTGAACAAATGGAAGGAGCTTATCTGTCCATGTGGCAACAATATGTTGTTATTTAGTAGCCACCAGATAGCTTCTGGTTCCTGCCTTATTAAGGGGGGCTAGGGGGATCACCTAGAATTTTTAAGAAAGATTATGCTATCTTAATTTTTATATAACCTTGCCTAGAAGAGAGTATGAACTTAGCAATACCTGAAGCAGTAAAAACTTGGTCACAGTTCGGACATCCTATTTTAATGTGGATTTTATTAGGATTATCTATATATGCTTTATATTTGGGGGTTCAAGTGCGCCGCGTCCGCACAGTAGATCCAGAAACTAGAAAAGAACTGATCAAAAAACAATTTAACATTAAACATTATCAAATCGGTTCAGTGATCTTGGCTTTGATGGTATTAGGAACACTTGGTGGTATGGCTGTCACCTATATCAATAGTGGTAAATTATTTGTCAGTCCTCATCTATTAGCTGGCTTGGGAATGACTGGATTAATTGCTGTTTCAGCTTCACTTTCTCCTTATATGCAGAAGGGCAATGATTTAGCTCGTTATACTCATATCACTCTCAATGTTCTTATCTTAGGACTTTTTAGCTGGCAAGCTGTGACTGGTATGGATATTGTTCAAAAAATTATTGCTCGTTTACCTTAATTGAAGCTTTCCTCTTTCTAAAAAATAGGGAGAGGAATTACTATTAGATATTTATAACAATGTTCACTAGTTCTATAATGAAAAAAAGTCCTGCCTCCCAAATGTTATATGTTAGTTGAATTTCGCCAGCGTTACCCAAAAGGAAGTCTCATTAGTGAACTAGTTCAAATTGATCACGGACAGTATATTGTTCGTTTTTTAGTACAAGTAGAAGGAGTGACTTTGGCAGCAGCTTTAAGTATATCTAGTAATTTAGAAGAAGCAGAAGATAAAGCCATGAAAAGAGCTTTATCTTTACTGAACTTAAATAACACAAGCAGTCTTCCAGTGACAGAAGAAAAGGTTAAAAGTAGTAAAACTAGCAGAATTACTACTCCAATAACAGTAGAAAATAAAACTTTTTCGACTGAAAATGGTCTTGAGATCAAAACCACTAATCTAAATAGCCTAGAAAAAGCAACTAAAACTACTGAAAATGGTCAAATACCGAACATAAGTTTTAATAACCTAGAAAAAGCAACTAAACTGCCCCTAGAAATAGTCCCTTCAGCAACTGAATCTCCCTCTGTAGGGACAATACCTACCGAGAAAATAGATAATTCTGAAATGATTGCTTTAATCACGTTCGAGTTGAATCGAATCGGCTGGAAAACAGAACAAGGAAGAGAATATCTTTTAGCTACCTATGGAAAAAAATCCCGTCATATGCTGACTGATGAAGAATTAGTTGACTTTCTAGAACATCTCAGAAACCAACCAACAGCTTGAGAGACATCGAACTAATAAACTATTGTATGTAAAATTCTGGATGGTCCAGCACTAAACACTAATGTTATCGAGTGCCGCACTAATTTGAGCTCCAAGTTGCTTATATGGTTCACATCCAACAGAGAAACGAATCATCCCCTCAAAAGGATATCTATCTGTTCCAAAGACAGTGGACACGTGGACTAAAGTGCTATTAACATCGCCAAGTGTTGGAACATAGGCTACAGTTTCGCTAATGGAGTCCACAAATATGTCACAGGATGGACGACCCCCCTGAAGTTCAAAGGTAATCATGGCACCAAAACCCTTCTCCCCAAAAAGTTCTACAGCTTGCTCAAACGTTGGATGAGATCGTAATCCAGGATAACGAACGCTTTTTACTTTCTCGTGAGAGTCCAAAAACCGTGCTAGAAGAGCAGCATTTTCGCACTGTCTATGAAAGCGTAACTCAAAAGTTGTTAATTGTGTTTCCAAACGATAAGCATCATCAGGACTCAAGATAGAGCCAACAAACTTGCGGTATTTTAGTGCCTTTGTTTTGAACTCTGAATCGTTTCCACACACTACTCCCGCAGTAAGATTGCCATGTCCTCCCAAATACTTTGTGGCACTGTGAACCACAAGATCAGCTCCATCTTCCAGAGGATGCCATAAATAGGGGGTGCCAAATGTATTGTCTACGATAACTTTGGTACCATGTTTTTTTGCAAGTTGGATAACTTGTTTAGCCTCTGGCACAATTAAAAGTGGATTGGATATTGACTCAAAGAACAAAAGTTTAGGTTTCAGGTCTTTCAGCCTATTATCTAATTCTTCGAGGTTATAAGTCTGCGATTGAGGTTCGATCCGCTCAATATTAATACCACGAGTTCTTTTGAGAACTTCCTCAATATAGACATTAGTGCCGCCATACAATTCACTGAAAAATAGCCAAGTTCCAGTTTGTGCCCCATTCTGAAAGATCGAAAGAGCAGTATCAATAGCCGCCATACCTGAAGCTGTAAGGAGCGACCATTCACACCCTTCTAACTTGGCTAAGATCCTCTCTGTAGAGATAACATTTGGATTACCCCATCTTGTGTAAATGGAGTGACGAGAACTTTGGGGAACAAGGCTTTCGTCAATAAAAGCTTGCTCTGCCTCAGCAATGTTCTCAAAAGTGAATCCAGCATCCCGATAAATTGGAGTTCGGTGACTCGATCCCATTCAGTTTAATCCTTATTTTATTTGCCTCTTGCCTACTTAATATCATAGCCAAAGAGATTAGGGTTAACTTCAGTGAGTTTTAAATCAGCTAAACCATATTCAACCCATCTTCTACTAACCATCTCAGCAGTCTCAGGATCTGATTCCAAAGCAGAACCCCACTGGTGATCTGTTTCAGGCGGAATTTTTGTTGTAGCATCTATGCCCATTCTGCCACCTAGACCGATCTTTACACTAGCAAAGTCTAAACTATCAAAAGGAGTTTCAGGGAGGATAAAAACATCTCTAGAAGGGTCAACTTTAGAAGAGATCGCCCAAACCACTTGACCTGGATCTCTGATATTGATCTCCTTGTCTACTACTATGACAAATTTAGTATAGGTAAATTGAGGTAAGGCACTCCAAAAAGCCAAGGCTGCTCTTTTGGCTTGTCCAGGATAGGCTTTATCAATAGAGATAATGGCAGCTTTATAACTTAATGCCTCCATAGGCAGGAAAAAGTCAGTAATTTCTGTCACCTGTTGACGCAATATAGGGGTATAGATGCGATTTAAAGCTATAGCCATCATCGCTTCTTCTTTGGGGGGTCTCCCACTAAAAGTCGTTAAATAGATGGGATTTTTGCGATGAGTGACTGTGTGAAAACGGATTAAAGGTGAATCTTCTACCCCCCCATAGTAGCCCATGTGATCCCCAAAAGGACCATCAGGCAATACTTCTCCAGGCGTAATAGTCCCTTCTAAAATTATCTCGGCTTCAGCAGGTACTTCCAAATCTAGAGTTTTACACTTAGTTAACGTTACCCCCGATCCCCCATAGAGTCCGGCAAACAACCATTCTGAAAGGTCTACCGGGATGGGGGTAGCTGCGGCCATAATTAACAGGGGATCTATCCCTAAGGCGATGGCTACCTCTAATTTTTTACCTGCTTCTGCTGCCTTGCGGAGATGTCTCGCTCCCCCTCTAACTGAGAGCCAATGTACAGTCATAGTAGTTTTAGACTGTAACTGCAGACGATAGACACCGACATTGGGGGTGCCTGTTTGACAGTCTTTCGTGATCACCAGTCCAAGGGTGATTATTTTTCCTGCATCTTCAGGGTAGGGTCTAATTAAGGGAAGTTCCTCTAAATTGACATCTTCTACTATTACTTCTTGACATGGTGGGAAAAAACTCTTCCCGGGTTTGGCTTTGAGAACATCAAACAGGACTTTACCAAAATCCACTACTTGAGAAAGCTTTTTAGGGGGTTTTGGTTGTTGCAGAAGGGCTAGTTTTTTCCCGAGGGTTTCTAACTCCTCTGGCTTTTCCATATTCATCGCCCAACAGATACGTTCTACTGTTCCTAACAGGTTGACCGCAACAGGAATAGAACTCCCTTTGACATTTTCAAAGAGTAAAGCAGGTCCGCCTGCTTGCAGAAGACGAGTAGATATTTCGGCAATTTCTAAATCGGGATCAACTAAAGCACTGATGCGTCGCAGTTGTCCTCTAGTTTCTAGCAGTTTTATAAATCCTCTTAGATCTCTAGCCATTAATACTTTTTTCTTTTTTTGGATTCATCTTTCTATTATCCCTCTAATAGCGTGGCCTGAAATCTCTCTCAACAGGAGACTAGTCTCAGTGACTTCTTTATCATACGATAGATAAATGAGATACTCTCAGTTTTGTCTATCTTCAAAATGTCCCTAGAATAAACCTATCTTTTTAAGGAAAACGATGATCAAAAATTTACTTTGGGCTGCGATCGCCTCTCTAGTACTGTTTTTTGGTACTGGTATCGCCCCTGCTTCAGCTGTAGTCTTAGATGAAGCCACTAGAACAGTAACTCTAGATGGTGCTGGAAAGAAAGCTACAATCAGTACTGAAGAATTGGCTTCTGGTCAACGTCTCTTCAACCTACAATGTACAAAGTGTCACCTACAAGGTAAAACTAAAACTAATAATAATGTTAGTTTAGGTCTAGAAGACTTAGCTGGTGCTGAACCTCCACGCGACAATGTTTTAGCTTTAGTAGACTATTTAGAACATCCTACTAGCTATGATGGAGTAGATAATTTAGAGGAATTACATCCTAATGTTTCTCGTCCTGATATCTATCCTGAACTGAAAAACTTTACTAAAGAAGATTTACAAAATATATCAGGTTATATGTTGATTGCGCCTCGTTTAGATGTGCGTTGGGGTGGAACTATTTACTTCTAACTTGTTTTCGGGAGCATTTTAGATCTAATCCCTCTATAGATGTTAGAGGGATTATTCTTTTTCATAGATGCTCAGAAAGGAGCTTTTCAACCTTTGCTTCTTCTATCTTACTTGTGATCTTTTTCGCTTCATGGAGATCTCTTTGTGTCTTACAGAGAGTAATGGTGGAACCGACAGTAAAAAGCATTCCCATTCCCATATAGCCTTTCATCCAGGTATCAACTGGTAAATTAAGAATACCGACAGAAGTGGCCGTAATGGAAAGGACAAAAGAAGCCCAAGTTTGAAAGAGCCAAATACTACTATGATCCTGAGTAACGCTAGTTCTAGCCATAATATAAACCTCAATAATTTGCTTAATTTCAGTATCTCTGTAAAAAAATTAATTGACAATAGATAATAGGACAGTTAGAAAATTGACTATGATTATTACTGGTAAAACAAGACTTTTAGGTGTTATTGGTCACCCCATTGAGCATTCCCTTTCACCCAAAATGCACAATGCAGCTCTCAATCATCTTCAGTTAGATTATATTTATTTACCCTTCAATATACCCCCCGAAAAGTTAACGCAAGCGATAGCAGGTTTTGAGGCCATATCTCTAGTCGGCTTTAATGTCACTATTCCCCATAAACAGGCTATTATGCCCCTATTACAACATATGAGCCAACTTGCCCAAACTGTAGGGGCAGTTAATACTGTCTGGTGGAATGGGTCAGGTTGGCAGGGTACTAATACTGATATTGCAGGTTTTCTCTCTCCCTTGTTACTACTTCAGAGAGACTGGCCAAATATTACTCCTGTTATTTTAGGACATGGAGGAGCAGCCAGGGCAGTTATTGTCGGTTGTGCTGAACTTGGCTGTCCCGCTATTCACGTTGTAGGGCGCAATCTAGATAAGTTATCTCATTTTAAAGCTAGTTGGCTCTCAACAGGTCTAGAAACTCAAATATATACCCATAGCTGGGATAAAATAGAGTCACTGCTATCCCAAACAGAGCTTTTAATTAATACTACTCCTCTGGGCATGGAACCCTTAACCCATATCTCACCTGTAGAAGAGGCATTTTGGGACAAGATAAAGCCAGGTTTGATTGCCTATGATTTAATCTATACCCCCAGTCCTACTCTCTTTTTACAACAGGCAGCCCAAAGAGGAGCACATATTATAGATGGACGAGAAATGCTAATACAACAAGGTGCAGCAGCCTTTAAAATCTGGTTAGGAAAAGATGCACCTCTAGAGGTTATGAGAGAAGCTATGGCTGTTAGTAAAAAATAAGTATTTATGCAGCAGAATATACAGCAGTTTTTGAACAGTTAAGCCACAAACCCAGGGTGCTCTCTCGGGGTTCCCCGCATGGGACAAAAGCGCCTTTTAATCTGGGCTTCATTTGATAGTAATTTGCTGTAATAATCTTATTTTTTACTAATATTAGGGGAATATTAATATGGGATATTCTCTGCTCTCTACTTTAACTGCTATAAATATGTTGTAGGTTTATTTTTTAGTTTTCTATAAGATAAAATGCACGTAATTCCATCAATAAAAGCCTTTTTCACAATAGTATTTTAGCTACTTTCAGAGTTACACCTCCCCGAACCATCTACCTAGTAAAAATTTAATGTTTAAATACGAACAAATATATCACAGAGCATTTGAAAGTAATCCCAATCCAATGTGTTTTTTTGACCAAGACACAGGCGTATTTTTTGAGGTGAATCAAGCAGCTATCAATCACTATGGCTACTCCAAGGAAGAGTTTTTGGAGATGATGATCACCGATATTTATACTTCTATTGAGTTATCCAGACTCCATCAGATTAATCAAGACCTGATTAACACAGAGCAATACGTTGAAGAGACAAAGCATTACAAAAAAGATGGCAGCGTTATTGATGTTGAGATGACGATGACTGGTTGTGTAGTTGCAGACAAGCGCTTAAACCTGATGATAATTAAGGATATTAGCACTGTCAAACTGTTAGAAGCAAAACTTCAGCAAACCGAAGCCTTATTACGTCAAAGCGAAGAAAAACACAGACTTGTCCTAGACTTAACTGATATAGCTAGTTGGGATTGGAATTTAGCAACAGGGCAAGTGTTCTGGAGTGACAAGATGTTCAATCTCTTGGGTCTGAACCCACAAGAGGTATTGCCTTCCAATGATACTTGGCGCAATTGTGTACATCCTGAAGACCTAGAGAGACTAGATACTGTAATTCCTCTCCATTTACAAAATCAACAACTGTATGAAGAACAATATAGAGTAATTTATCCCGATGGTACCATCCATTGTCTGCTCAGTAAAGGTTATGCCATTTATAACGAAACTGGTCAAGCTGTAGGGATGGGTGGTATTACTCAAGATATTACTAAGAGCAAAGAACTAGAAAAGGCTTTAGATGATATTTCACAGAAGTTTAGTTCTTTTATAAATTGTGCTACTTTTAATATTGCTATGTTTGATCGCAATATGCACTATCTTGGTGTTAGCCAAAGCTGGATAGATACTTATCAACTTGGTTCGATTGAAAAAGTAATAGGACAGTCTCACTATGAACTCTTCCCTAATCTTCCTGAACGTTGGCTACAAGTTCATCAAGAAGCGTTCGCAGGTAATAAGATAACATCAGATGAAGATAGTTTTATCTTGGCAGATGGTTCAACCCAATGGATGAAATGGGAAGTTCAGCCTTGGTTTCTAAAGACTGGAGAACTGGGGGGTCTTATCATCTTTTTTGAAGATATAACTCGGCAAAAGCAGAGTCAAGAAGAAATAAAAATACTAAACAATCGCCTTTCTTTAGCACTAAAATCTGGCGGAATTGGTTGTTGGGATTGGAATATCCCATTAAATAAGCTTGTGTGGGATGAGCAATTGTGCCAACTCTATGGTCTTGAGACAGACTCAGATATAGATTACAACCTATGGGCTAATGCATTGCATCCTGATGACCGTCTCTCAGCCGAGACTGTTGTACAGCAAGCCTTATGGAACAATATGGGATATGATACCGAATTTAGAATTGTGCTTCCTGATGGAAATTTGCGCTTTCTAAAATCTTCTGCAATTGTCATAAAAGATAGTCAAGGTAGTCCACAAAGTATGATTGGAGTTAACTTTGATATTACTAAAGAAAAACAGACTGAAAAAGCACTGCGAGAATCGCAACAGTTCTTACAAACGGTTCTAGATACTTTTCCCTTGTCTGTCTTTTGGAAAGATCGCAACTCAGTTTTTTTAGGGTGCAATTATCATTTTCTCAAAGATGCAGGTTTAATATCCGTTGCAGATATTGTCGGAAAAACGGATTATGATCTGCCCTGGGGTAATACCGAAGCTGACGCTTATCGCGCTGATGATAAACAGGTTATGAACTCTAAGACTCCTAAGCTAGGGATCATTGAAACTCAATTCCAAGCTAATGGCGAAAAGATATGGCTAGAAACAAATAAATTACCGCTTTATAGCATGGATGGAAATGTGCTTGGAGTATTAGGAACCTACCAAGATATTACTGAGCGCAAACAAGCTGAAGAACAATTGGAACTAACCAACACAAAACTAATTCGTGCTACCCGTCTTAAAGATGAATTTCTCGCTAATATGAGCCACGAACTTCGTACTCCTCTTAATGCCATCTTAGGTATGACAGAAATATTACAAGAAGAAGTTTTTGGGACTCTCAACATTCAACAAGTTGACGCATTACAAACAATTGAAAATAGTGGTTCCCATCTACTATTACTGATCAACGATATTCTAGATATCGCTAAAATTGAATCAGGAGAAATCGAGCTTAAATATACCTTAGTTCCTATAATACCTATTTGTTATTTTAGTACTACATTCATCCAACGATCGGCAGGGAAAAAAAACCTCCAACTAGAAACAAAGTTTCCACCTAATTTACCCAATTTATTGGTTGATGAAAGGCGAATCCGTCAGGTATTAATTAACTTGCTTAGTAATGCCGTCAAATTTACTCCTGAAGGGGGAAGAGTCACCTTAGAGGTTTCTCTGTGGTCAGAAAAGAAAGATTCGTTACAAGACAATTATTTGCGAATTGCCATAACTGATACTGGTATTGGTATTGCTGCTGAAAATATAAATAAACTATTTAAGCCATTTGTCCAACTTGATAGTGGTCTTAATCGGGAATATGAAGGTACAGGATTAGGACTGGCTTTAGTAAAACAGATTATAGAACTGCATAAAGGAAAAGTAGGAGTAACAAGTGAATTGGGAGTAGGTAGTTGCTTTACAATTGATCTACCTTTCCAAGAAAGTAACTACCCTTCTTCTGAATCTAGACCTTTAACAATTACTGCTTTAGATGGAGAAAATTTTAAGATAAATCCTAGGCGTTCTTCTTACTTGATTTTATTAGCCGAAGATAATGAAAGCAATATACAAACATTTAAAGCCTATCTGGAAGCTATGGGTTATCGCCTGATTGTTGCTAAAAATGGACCTGAAGCAATCAACTTAGCTTTTTCTCAATGCCCTGATTTAATTTTGATGGATATACAAATGCCAGGGATGAGTGGACTAGAAGCAATACGGGAAATACGTAGTACTCTAAACTTGGTAACTACGCCTATCATTGCACTAACGGCTTTAGCAATGGAGGGAGATCGAGAACTTTGTCTTGAAGCTGGCGCTAATGAATACCTCGCAAAACCTGTCAAGCTTAAGCAATTGATAACTCTTATTCAAACCTTGTTAAATTAACTGTTCTAACCAATATTTAATTTTTCCTACCTAAGCTAAAACGTATCTTAGATGCGTTTTAGCTTAGTTGTGGCGTAACGAGATTTCAAAAGAGCTGTAAACCTCTATTCCTTTAGCTTATGTTAAACTGAAAGCTACTGTTAATAGTCCTAAAATAGTTAAAACTTTTTTAAAAATGACTTACTTTAGACTAGAAATAGAGCAATAAAGTTCAATGGTTATCTCTTACAGCAATTTGAGACCAGACAAGCTACAAAACTAGGGTAGCGGGGCTACGCCCTGCACGGGGTTTGGTTTTTAAGTTGTGGCTTAATAGATTTACATTTGCTGTAAATTTAAGATATAGTTAAGCCCTACCCAACTATATCTAGAAATTAAATAAATTTAAACGAGTGAATTAGAAAAATTTGATTATTTATTATGAATGAGAATCCATTGGAACCGCCTCAGAAGGCAGAAATAATTAAGAGCAGTAACTTAACTGAACATATTTCTAATAATGGTCAAGAGCCTAGTACTGAGAAGGAATTACCAACTTTTCCCAAAGGTGCAGCCCCAAAAAAAGAAAGTGAAATTGAAATCCCAACACTGTATAATAGTACAAAACAAAAGCGAGGCGGCTTAATACGTCTAATAATGTTAATGCTACTAGCAACATTGGGTTTCTTTGTCATTAGGGCGATCTGGTTTAACAAACCGAAAACTGTGGACAAGCCCAAACCAGGTAATCTGGTCAAGGTAGCCAAAGTTATTCAGAAAACAGTGCCAGTTCAAATAGAAGCTATTGGGAATGTACAATCAAGTTTCACGGTAGCCGTTACATCTCAAGCGACTGGGCAGATTACAGGAGTATATTTCAAAAAAGGTGAAGAAGTAAAAAAAGGACAGCTGTTATTTACTATAGATCCTCGGACACAAAATGCTGCCATTCAACAAGCAGAAAGCATAGTGGTCAAAGATCAAGCCTTAATAGAACAAGCTAAAACAACCTTATCCAAGGATCAAGGAGCGGTAGAACAAGCCAGAGCCACCTTATCCAAGGATCAAGGAGCGGTAGAACAAGCCAGAGCCACCTTATCCAAGGATGAAGCAGGAATAAAACAGGCTATAGCCAACTTAGGTAAAGACACTGCCACAGCCAAATATAACCAAGCAGCAGCAGAACGTTATAATTCCCTCTATAAAAGTGGAGCGGTTACCCTAGATCAAGCTCAACAATATACTGCCACCAATCAGTCATCAGTAGCAACTTTAGAAGCAGATCAAGAAGCGATCAAAAATGCTCAAGAAGTTGTCAAGGGGGATAAAGTAGCCATCACTAATGCCGAGCAGGTTGTTAAGAGTGATTTAATAGCAATCAGTAATGCTCAACAAGTTGTCAAGGGAGATATAGCTGCCATTGAGAATGCAGTAGCTGTCAAAAAAACAGACCAAGCAGCCTTAGAGAATGTTAAAGTACTAGCAACCTACACAAAAATTTACTCCCCTATTGATGGTAAAGCGGGTAACATTCTGATCTATCCTGGTAACGTTGTCCAAGCAAATGGTACAAATCCTTTAGTAACAATTGCCAAGATTCGCCCTATTCAAGTTTCCTTTCCTATCCCCGAGGCCAATCTACCACTTGTACAAAAATATGCAAGCAATGGCAAACTGAAAGTAGATGTCACCTTCGCTGGAAGCAACAAGCATTCTCAAGGTATTTTGACTTTCCTTAATAATACGGTAGACAATACTACAGGGACGATTCAATTAATTGGGGACTTTGAGAACACTGACGGACACTTATTCCCTGGTCAATTTGTCAATACAACACTAACACTCACACAAAAACCCCTGGCCACGGTTGTTCCCTCTCAAGCCGTACAGAACGGACCAAACGGACAATTTGTCTTTGTCGTTAAGCCAAAAGATATGACAGTGCAAAATGTCCCAGTTACCACCAGCAGCACAACTAATGGCTTAAGTGTAATTGAGAAAGGAAACGTTACCCCAGGTGAGCAAGTGGTCATTGATGGTCAAGCAAATCTCGTTTCAGGTAGCCAAATTCGTATTAATAAATCAACTGTAGGCAGTCCGACCGACAACCCCTCTACCACACCTGAACAAGGACAGAAGCATAAATACAAGCATAAAAAACCCACAGAGGGCGACTCATGAACCTTTCAGAACTATTTATTCGCCGTCCCATAATGACGACCTTAGTTATGGCTGGCATTCTCATCTTTGGTTGGATGAGCTATCAATCTTTACCAATCAGTGACCTGCCCAGTGTAGATTATCCCACCATTCAAGTAACAGCAGCCAGACCAGGAGCCAGCCCAGAAACAATGGCCGCATCAGTTACGCGTCCCTTGGAGAAGCAATTTTCCAGCATTGCTGGACTAGATTCGCTTACCTCCTCGACAACATTAGGGAGCACACAAATTACTCTACAATTTAACCTAAGTCGAAGCATTGACGATGCTGCCCAAGATGTGCAAGCAGCCATAGCAGCAGTAGCAGGACTGATCCCCAATGACTTACCCAATCCACCCAGCTATACTAAGGTTAACCCTGCAGACCAACCAATTCTTTACCTCTACTTGACTTCTCCTACTTTACCCCTCTCTCAAGTAGATAACTATGCTCAGACATATCTAGCACAAAAACTCTCAACCATAGACGGGGTAGCACAGGTCAGTATTTACGGTTCCCAAAAATACGCAGTACGAATCCAGCTAGATTCCCAAAAATTAGCAAGTCTACAAATAGGGATGCAGCAGGTACAAACAGCCATTCAACAGAGTAATGTTGACCTACCGACAGGAATTCTCTCAGGGGAGCATAAAAACTTTACGCTGCAGACCAATGGACAACTTGAGGATGCAGCAGCTTACAGAAAGTTGATTGTCTCCTATGTCAATGGGGTACCCATCTACTTAAATCAACTAGGTCGGGTGCTAGACAGTGTAGAGAATAATAAAGTTGCTAGTTGGTATAACGACAAGCCTGCTATTATTCTGGCCATTCAACGTCAGCCTGGAACCAATACGGTACAGATTGTCGATAAAATTACCAAATTGCTCCCCAAGTTACGCGAAGAGATTCCTGGGTCTGTGCAAGTTGGGATACTTTATGATGCCTCACAATCAATCAGGGAATCTGTAGATGATGTGCGGTTTACTCTAGTTCTGACGATAGCCCTAGTCGTTCTGGTTATCTTCCTCTTCTTAAGGAATCTTTGGGCTACCTTAATACCCAGTCTAGCCTTACCTGTATCGCTGATAGGGACTTTTGCTGTTATGTATCAGCTAAATTATTCCCTCGATAACCTTTCTATGCTGGCGTTAACCCTCTCAGTAGGTTATGTAGTGGATGATGCCATCGTCATGCTAGAGAATATTGTCCGCCATTTGGAAATGGGTGAACGTCCCCTAGATGCAGCATTAAGTGGATCCAAGGAAATTGGCTTTACAATTCTCTCTATGACCCTCTCTTTGGTCGCAGTCTTCATTCCCATGTTGTTTATGAGCGAAATACTAGGTCGCTTATTCCATGAGTTTGCAGTAACTATCGCTGTGGCTATTCTGGTCTCAGGCTTTGTCTCTCTCAGTCTCACCCCAATGTTGTGTAGTCGCTTTTTGCGCCCTGTTAACCATGACCAACAGAGTAGGTTATTTCAGGTTTCGGAGGCAGTCTTCGATTGGATGGTTAATTTGTACGATTGGAGTTTAAAAAAGGTACTTAAATATCATCGTACAACTATGATCCTATCGGTCGTGCTGCTACTAGTGACAGCTTGGTTATTTGTCATTGTACCCAAAGGCTTCATCCCCAGCGAAGATCGAGGACAAATCACTGGTATTACCCAGGCGGCACAAGATGCTTCTTTTGACTCCTTGGTGCGCCATCAGCAAGAAGTAGTAGATCTAATTGCTCAAGATCCCAATGTAGATGCCATAAACTCTAATATTGGGGCAGGAACCAGTTCTACTGGTAGTGGAGCAGTAGTGCCTACCAACTCGGGCAGTCTTTTTATTCGCTTAAAACCGCGCAATCAACGTCAAGAAAGTGCCGATGAGATTATTCAAAAACTCCGGTCTCAATTAGCTAAAATTGTCGGTATTCAGGTGTTCTTACAAAACCCTCCTTCCTTGCCGATTAGTACTCAGCAAACTACAGGACTATATCAAATAACCTTACAAACTCCTGATCAAAAACCTCTCCAGAAGTATGTACCACAGTTAATAGAGAAGTTGAAAGAACTACCTCAACTCCAAGATGTCAACAGCGATTTACAAATCACCTCACAATATAAAATTGACATCGATCGCGACAAAGCAACTAGCCACGGGATTACTGCCCAACAAATCGAAACTACGCTCAGAAATGCCTATGGCTCTTACCAAGTATCTACTATTTATGGTGCTACCAATGAGTATCAAGTAATCTTAGAACTGCAACCTGAAGATCAGCAGGATGTCAATTCTCTCCTTTCTCTCTATGTCAACAATGGTTCTAATCAGGCTGTGCCGCTCAAAACCTTTGCTAAAATTTCTCCAAGTGTAGCCCCCTTACTAGTTAATCATTCTGGTCGGATGAATGCAGCCACAATTTCCTATAATTTGGCTCCAGGTGTAGCGCTAGGAACGGCCAATGACTTAATCCAAAAACTGGTGCAGGAAAATATTCCTGATAGTATTAGTACTAATTTTCAAGGAGCAAGTCAGGTCTTTCAAAGTTCCTTGCCTAATCTATTATTACTATTGGCGATAGCGATTCTGGTGATTTATCTGATCTTAGGTATTCTCTACGAGGACTTTATTCATCCACTAACTATTCTCTCTGGTTTACCCTCAGCAGGGTTTGGAGCCTTACTAACCCTAATGTTGTTCCATGTTGAATTAAATGTCTACTCCTTCATAGGGATAATTCTACTGGTCGGGATTGTGAAGAAAAACGGCATTATGATGGTTGACTTTGCCATAGAAGCCCAAAGGACAGAGGGGAAAAAACCCCTAGAAGCCATTTATCAAGCCTGCTTGGTGCGTTTTCGCCCGATTATGATGACCACAATGGCAGCACTGATGGGAACTTTACCTATAGCCATAGGACTGGGGGCAGGTTCTGAAGCCCGTCGTCCTTTAGGGATTGCCGTTGTAGGAGGACTTTTATTCTCTCAAATCCTCACCCTCTATTTAACCCCTGTGTTCTTTATATATATGGAGTCCTGGCGTAAACAGTTAATGACACGCAGAGGACAGGAGACAGGGGGTAGGGGGCAAGAGGCATGATACAGTTTAACAATACTACTATTTACACAGACTACCCTCTATGCCCTTAAAATTACCTCCTGCTTTACGCTCGCGAAACTACCGTCTATTTTTTGCCGGACAAGGGATCTCCTTAATCGGGACTTGGATGACCCAAGTTTCTACAGTCTGGCTAGTTTATCAGTTAACTAATTCAGCCTTGATGCTAGGAATAGTCGGATTTATTAGTCAGATTGCCGGTTTCTTTTTTACTCCTTTTGGTGGTGTTATCGCTGATACTTGGAATCGTCGCACTCTTCTAATAATTACGCAAGTCCTCGCCATGTTGGAATCACTAGCTTTAGCAGGACTAACACTGACACATAACATAAATATTTGGCTGATTATTAGCTTAAGTTTTTTCCAGGGATTAATTAATGCCATTGATGCTCCTGCCAGACAAACTTTTGTCAAGGACATGATTGAAAGACGAGATGATTTAGCTAGTGCAATAGCACTTAATTCTTCTTTGGTTAATGGGGGACGATTAATTGGACCTGCCATCGCCGGAATAGTAATTGCTAGGGTAGGTGCAGGTTATTGTTTTCTTATTGATGGCATCAGCTATATTGCTGTAATTGTTGGACTACTGTTAATGCGCTTTAGTCGAAAGCAGCCACAAGTTCTTACAGCTATGAACCCTTTGCAAAGCATTAAAGAGGGATTTGTTTATGCTTTTGAGTTTTTACCTCTTAGATCAATTTTACTGTTAATGACCATGTTCAGTCTGATGGTTATGCCCTATTCTACACTGCTGCCCATTTTTGCCATACAGATACTGCATGGCGATGCCCATACCCTCGGCTTTTTGATGTCAGCATCAGGTGTAGGCGCTCTAATGGGGGGAATTTATATGATTACTCGTAACAGCGTTCTCGGACTAGGAAAAGTTATTGCCTATGCTCCACTTGTTTCTGGGCTTGGATTAATAATTTTTGCTTTTTCAAAGATATTATGGCTATCTGTCCTGACTTGTATGCTGATTGGTTTAGGATCTATTCTCCAAATCGCCTCTAGTAACACGGTCATTCAGACTATCGTTGATGATGACAAGCGGGGTAGAGTGTTGAGCATATTTACGATGTCATTTTTGGGGGTAGTCCCGTTTGGCTGTTTACTCGATGGCGCTTTAGCACACTATATAGGCGCTCCCAATACCTTTATTTTTAATGGCATTATCTGTCTTTTGGGTTCAATAATATTTACTAAACAATTACCAGCCATCAGACGTTTAGTGCGACCCATTTATCTTAAAGAAGGTATTCTGGAAAGTACTTAAAAACCTCTGGTGTACGCAAAAACTGATAATAAGAGGAGGTTTCAGGGGTGGATTATTAATCCTTCTAAAGCAGTTTGTAAGTCTTGCGTTAACTGAGTTACTGCCACCTTGCGATCATGTTTATAGTCTGCTTGACGTTCTGAAATAGAAATAGGCTGACCAATAGTTATTTTGACTTTCTGTTTACCTAGTTGGGGACGCGAAAAAGGACTATTCCCCTTAATTCTATTTACTAAATCATTTAATAGTAATATTGTCTCAGCAAAGCGCTCTGCAGTCGGTTTCTCCTTGACATATTGTCCTGTCACTGAGACAAAAGTTTCGACAATTCTCATATGCCACATTCTCAAGTCTGCTTCTTGGGCCACTCGATCGGCTAACCCCTTTTCTACTTCAGAAAGTTTGTGCGTGGGTTTTAATTCCTCCCTATAAATATATTCCCAACCTGCCTGTTCTAGACGACGACAGCGATCGACTATATTTCCCTGTGCTGGTAAATTAAAATACTCTTCAGCTACTTCTAAGGCGGTATTGAGTAGGTTATTTAAACGAGTTCCTAAAGGATTATCCTCTTCGGGAGTAACTACTGTGCTACGCACAGAAAAATCAACTAAGGGTCGATGGTAAAAGTCTCGATAAAACTCCTCCATCAATGATAAAAGGTGTTCACCTAATTTAATCAGTCTTTCATAGAGGTTACTCTCATTACAGGGTTGTTCTGTATCCCAAGTTAACCCACTATCTAACTCGATTTTACCTAGTAACTGATTAATTTCCTCCCAAGGAGGGGTTAAATAAAAATACTGAACACCTATAGGAAGAATATAGACTTCTTCTGTTCTTTTTGCCTTCCGCAGGTCTTCTACACACCAGAAACCTAGTTGAGAAATGCCTGGTTCAATAGGGCTGACTATCTCATTATGTCCGTTGGTTGCCCCTTCGGGAGCCGCAGCTATTGGATATTCTCCTTCAAGGAAAAGACGACGTGCTGATCTCAGTCCCATTAAGTCAGTCTTTCCCCTCTGTATGGAGGTGCCACCTAGTTTAGAATAGAGCCAACCCATACCTGCTCCTGCCCAAAGAGGAATGCCCCTATCATAGATAAAATGTGCATGGATAGGAGTTTTTAAGGCTATTCTTTGCTCTTTAGCGTACTGCGGAAGCAGTTTCCAGAGGAGATAACCTAGACAATAGGGATCTTGAACACTGGGATGACGGCAGGCAATTAAAAAGCGAACTTTACCTTCTTGAAATTGATGATATAACTCAAGGAGGGTATTTAGCCCTTCTGCTTCTATATCACTAATATTTGTTTGCCATTTTAACAACCAAGGCAGAAGAGTCTGACTCCCTCTTAAGATCCAAGTATTAAGCTCAGGTGGGATAAATTCTAAAGGAGGTTGAGCCTGTTTGGGTTGCTGTGACATAGTAATTTCCATCAAAAGTCTCCCTAAAAACCAGGGAGACTTAATCATTATTTCGTTAAATGAGCTTCTAAGAACCAGAGACGCTTATCAATTTCTCGGGAAATTTCTGTATAAAGATCTGAAGTATCAGCATCCCCTAAAGTACCTGTTTTCTCAATGCCAACGCGAACATGAGCCGCATAAATAGCATAGCGCTCAGCTAAAGCTGTTACATGATCTACCCCATCGACAATATCATAAGGATATTCAGGTAATAGGGAGTTTTGAGCAGCTATCCGGGCTGTTCCTAAAGGTGCTCCACCTAAAGCGGCTATACGTTCAGCCACTAAGTCTACAAACTCTTCTAACTCACTTGACAACTGATCAAAGAGTTCATGGAGTTGGAGAAAGTTGATCCCTTTGACGTTCCAATGTGCCTGTTTTGCTTGTGTTTTGAGGTCTAGTGTTGTGGCTAAAGTTATAGCAAGAAGATTGGCTACATCTGTGCGAACTTTTAGGTCTAGGTCATGGCGTGTGGGATAAAAACGAATACTCATAATTTCTCCTCAATGTATTCTACTTCAAATACTCAGCTAGAGCTTCCGATCCACCTATTAATTTACCATCAATGAAAACTTGAGGGGTAGTAGCCGCTCCTGCTACTGCTTTGAGGGTTTTCGTTGTGATCTCTTTACTTAAGACAATTTCTTCATATTTAAGTCCTTTTTCCTGTAATAGGGCTTTGGCTTTGGCGCAGTAAGGACAACCTACTTTAGCAAAGATCGTTACTAAAGGAAGAGGTTTGGCTTCTGGGTTGATATATTTGAGCAGGGTTGCTGCATCGGATACCTCAAAGGGGTCTCCTTCTACTTCTGGCTCAATAAACATCTTTTCAATTACACCATCTTTCACCAGCATAGAATAACGCCAAGATCTTTTCCCAAAGCCTAGGTTAGTTTTATCTACTAACATTCCCATCCCTTCGGTAAATTCTCCATTACCATCAGGTATGAGTGTTACATTGTCTGCTTCTTGATCTTTCGCCCATTCATTCATTACAAAGGTGTCATTGACTGATATACAGACTATCTCATCCACTCCATTGGCTTTAAAAACTGGTGCTAGTTGGTTGTAACCTGGTAAGTGGGTAGAAGAACAAGTAGGTGTAAAAGCCCCTGGTAAGGAGAAAACCGCTACTGTTTTACCTTTAAATATGTCGTCTGTGGTCACATTGACCCATTGATTATTTTTACGAATGGGAAAAGTAACGTTTGGAACTTTCTGACCTTCACGATTAGGTAACATTTTTTGTCCTCTTAATAAGTTGTATTCGTTATGACTTTGCTTTATTCTTTAAGTGTAGTCGGAATGACTATGAGTTGTCAAGAGTAATTATCACAGGCCATCAGTGAGCCAGAGTTAGTATTTAAAAACTAGAAAGTTAGGGAAGTCTTAACCAAAGGGAAATTAGGCGTTTTGATTACTGACCAGAGCTTACACCAGTGGGCGTGGACTGACCTCTGGTCAGAAAAACTGTCTTCTTAAAGCTACAGGAATATAGGTTTGGCTCATTCTAATTGAGATTCCTTGAGCTTTAAAAAGGCTCTAGCCTTAGCCATTCTGACAATATGCTCTAAATATTGATATTGTTGCCATTGCTGTTCTTCTGCTAGGTTTAAACCCACCGTCCGATTTTTCTCTAACAGAGTGTTAATTTCAGATTGTAATGATTCAGAGGGACGTAGCGCAATAATGGCTTCAGCAGTGGGAATGCTTGCTAGAAATTCTAAGACTTCAGCCATTCCTGAAAATCCTTCTTGGTCTCTCAAATTAAGTTCTCGTAACCCCAACTCTAGAATTTGAGGTAGTTTGTCTGTAAAAGGTTGAAGCTGAGTGACAACTTCATCAGGTAAGTCAAAGGTGATTTGCATAACAGGGCTTTTACTACAAGGATACACTCTTTGTATTTTAACTGTTCGGTAGACACCCAATTTAGGTTTAGTGTTAGTGTTAGAATGTATTTTTGGAAAAAAAGGAACTTAGCTTTTTAAGTGAGTTAATTTTTTCCAATTAGTCGGGCAAATCCCAATTCCGCTCTCTCGCTCACGTTTGCGTTGACATTGCTCTTAAATTCCCTAGAATCTAAAATAAAACAGTACAATAAGAAGTGAGATAAAGTATGTCACTACCTGTTCCTGTAATTGCCTCATTTTTGCAAGCATTAATTCAAGCTCAACAAGAAAGTGACCGACATCGACTTGACATAGAACTCCAGATGTATGTGGCGAAATTACAGCAGGAGTGTACACAAACCAAGATAATAGCTCAAAAATAAATAATACAGCAAGTGCTCACCCTTGCTCAACACAGTTTTGACCGAAAAATGGATTTTCTCACTAATGCGCTTGGGAATGCTCAAACACTAATAAACAATCATCATCAGTCCTTACTGGATGAACAAACTGATTTACGTAATCGACGCTTTGATTCTTCACTGGACAGAGATACAAAAATTCGCATAGAAAGTAGATTAAGTGAAATTAGTATTACACTTATTGAACTTAACACATTGAACCTGCGCTTTACTTAGGCTTTTAGCGCTTTGGCTATGTCAATTGATCCTTTTCGATAAAGTTAAGATTAATATGTTAGAAATCATTGGCTATTTACTGGCTTGGTTAATATTAGCAGTTGCTTATTTATTTGAACGATTCTGGATTTATTTGCTTCCACCAATTATCAGTTTATCTATTATATATTCAAACATCAATGCTTATATAACAACTGATATGGTTATTAAGAGTTATTTTTATATTTCATTTGCTTTGGTGTTCTATATTTTGATGATTCGTATTGGTAGACATTTCAATAGGAGTATTTCGAGCAGTAAATATTATAGACCATCCTATGCAAAAAGAGCAGACAAGATGGAAGATTTACTTGAATCAATCAGACATAAATGGAATCAAATGAATCAAGAAAAAGCTTCTAGAATATCGTAAAAAATAGCATCTAGGAATAGAGAAAAAACTCGTCAGAAACAAGCAGAGACTCAAGCACAATTTGAAGAAGAAGCAGGGTATCAAAAACTTATTCAACATCTTAGTAATATTCGGAGAGCTATTGGATTAATTGAACCGAATGCAGATAATAGTCAACCTTTAGAAATGATTGAAACTGCTCTTGATGCTATTCGTTATGATAAGACAATTACTAATCAGCACAAAAAAAAGACCCAAGTGCAGGAGGATATTAACCTCTTAATTGTAAAATTTAAAAAATCAGGTTTAACTAAGCACGATAAATATATTGTAATTACTAGGATTAGAAAGACATTTAAAAAACGGTTTATTTTCTTTTAAAGTAGTTATAAAGACGACATAGAGCAATATTAAATGATTTGTGTAGTTCTGCCGTAGGCAGTAACTTACCCCCCCTAACCCCCCCTGTATATTGCTATCCATTATCCGGATCTTTCTTAACAAAAAGAAAAAAGACTTAACAAAGACGGAAACGATTACTAGGTATAGTTTTGTCCGAAGTAATATATTGAAAGGTCATTAAAAAAATGGAAAAATGGGCAGCCCAAGAATTACAGTATGCAGATCTAGGAGATGCCAGAAGGAATAAGAGGTTAATAAGTATTGTAGAAAATTTGGCTAACCAACCAAGTACTAGCGTGGCCCAAGCGTCTGAAAATTTAGCCGCAGCAAGTGCGACCTATGATTTTTGGAATTCCCCATATTTCAAACCTTCAGATATAATTGCAGCACAAGCAAGAAGTACAATAGAAAGAATAAAAGAACATCAAATAGTTTTGGCAGTTCAAGACACAACGAGTTTAGATTTTACAACGTAACTATTAATAAAAATCCCCAACCGCCTGGAAAGCCCCCCTCATTCAGGGAAGCGGTCAGAATGATTGCATCTCTTGGAGGTTTTTTAGGTAGAAAAGGTGACGGCGAACCAGGTGTTAAAACCATTTGGTTAGGACTACGAAGATTACATGATATCAGTGAGACTTGGAAACTATGTCATCAAATTAGTCGGCTCATAGAATCATTCTGTATTATATGCACATTTTTCTCTCTTTG
>Ga0114963_10000240_pt1 | contig 36046 bp, 44 predicted proteins | sample C_131016_EF_Meta_FD_87019 | JGI IMG/M metagenome (GOLD analysis project Ga0114963, IMG submission 87019) | Freshwater microbial communities from Lake Croche, Canada to study carbon cycling - C_131016_EF_MetaG | ecosystem: Environmental > Aquatic > Freshwater > Lake | place: Lake Croche, Canada... | reverse complement strand
GCCTTTGCTGCTTTTTCAACACCTTTCTTTTGTTTTAATGCTTCTTGTGAAGCAGTTTCTGCTTTACTTGCTTCTTCTTCTGCTTCCTCCGCAGTTGTATTGGGTAATGATGCCTTTGTAGCACTTTCTTTTGCCTTTAAAGTTTCTCGTTTTACTAAATCAAGTTTATACTTCACAGCATCTACTAAATCTTTTGTTGAATCAATTACAATAGTTCTTGATTCAAGTGGCAGATCCGTTTTCATAGCATTCACCACAGCCGTAAGAGTAGAAGACATATATATTCCTTCTGCTTCTCCAAGACATTCATTTGCTTCTACATAACAATCAATTGCTTTTTTTGACGCATTCATTTTCCGTTTACTTAATAAAAAACTTCTATGTCTTTCTTGAGAATTATTCACATGTCTTTTCTTTAAAGAAGTATTATTTACTCTTCTTATATTTATCATTCGTTTTCTTTTTAGAGTCGGATTTTTATAATTGGAAGAAGGATCAATTCTAACATACCCCAATTGTCTCGTTAGACCATTTAGATTATTATTTCCAGACATTCTAAATAGATAGAATATTTTTTTATTCATAAAGTGATTTATAGTATTCTATCACTTTTGGATGAGCACGAATTGCTTTTCTTGAATAATCGTGTAAATATAACGCATCAAGACTTTTTACTCTACTTAGAGCAACATATGCTTGACCGTATTCAAAGATGGAGGGACCAATATCAATATAAGCAGAATCTAATGTAGAACCTTGGCATTTATGTGTTGTAATAGCATAAGCAAGAATGAGAGGAATTTGATTTCTTGATATCTTTTCATTATCTTCTAATTTCCATTCGTGAACATCTATCTTTCTTTCATATCCTCCTTTAAAACGAACAGTAACGGATATAGTATTCATCTCTGTAACAATTCCTAAACGACCATTTACCAATCCTTCTTCTTGATTCACATTCGCAATTAACATTACTTGTGCTCCGACTTTTAAAACTAATTCAGTCTGGTATTGAGCAGAATCATCCATTCTTGCTAAAGCATTTTTAATAGAATCAGAAGATACTTTTCCCTTTGTAAAGATTTTATATGTTCTTGTTTCTCCTTCAATCTTATCAAGTCCTTCTTTATTTACTTTATCCACAGTATCTCTTCGTGTAAAGATTTTTGTTGGTTGAATTTCTTCCTTGCTAAAATCTAGATTCATCCTACTCTTCAATAATTCATCAGTTTCATCAGATACAATACCTTCTCTTATTTCATTGAGCATTTTTTGAAAGACAGGATCTTTCTGTCTGTAAATTGTTTCAAAAGGAACTACTGAATGCAATGTTTCCTCCCACAAAGGACTTTCGAAAACAAATTTAGTATTGATTGGAGGAAGTTGATAAAAGTCTCCAAAACAAAGAATTTGTAAGCCACCAAAAGGTTTCTTTGGAACCCATCGTAAGAGTTTTGCTAACGCATCTAATTTCTCAAAGAGTTCATCACTCATCATAGAAATTTCATCTATGATTAATACATCTGTCTTCCTCCAGGCTTCTCTTGCTTTTTTATGTTTTACTCTGATAAATTCATAATAATTGGATACAGAACGATTTCCAACACCAATCCCTGCCCAAGAATGAATTGTTTTTGCTCCCTCACCAATCAATAAAGATGCCATTCCTGTTAAAGATGTTACTGCAACAACTTTTCCTTTTGCTTCTAAGACTTTTTTAATATGTCGGATTATAAAAGATTTTCCCGTTCCTCCAGGACCTGTGATGAAAACATTATGACCCTTTTCTACTTCTTCCATTACTGATTCTTGTTCTTCATTCAAGTGGTAGACTGGTTCTGGCTTTGGTAAGATAGCATCTGGTATAATAGGTTCTTCAATAATATACTCTTTATTTTTTGTAACTTTTTCTTCTTCTAAATTTTTCTTATTCTCTTTCATTTTTTTTGTTTTACTTACTTGTTCTATTATTACTTCTTTATTTATACCAGTAATTTTTTCAATAATTTCTAGAGATTCATTATCATTGTATAATTTTACAGCAACATCTTTTAATCGTGATGAAATTCCACCACGTGTTCTTTTAAATTCAGAAGAAATTTCTAAATGAGATTTCTTTTCTTTAATGCGCAAAAGAAGAAGAGATTCTTCCTCTTTTGACCATTTTTTTCCTATGTTGCTTAACTCTGGATTATTTTCAAGAGCCTTTTTAAACATTATTATTTATAAATTAAAAATAAATAAATTACATCAATTTTACTAGTATACAACACACGTAGAACCAAAATGTTCAAATTTACCACATACAAAACAATTACGAATATTATAAGATTCTGTAGAGCATTTTTTTATATGTTCTTTTGCTTCTAGATAATCTTCAAATACTTTATAACCACAAAGATAACAATTTCCTTTTATAGCCCATATTTGACTATTCAAATATTCTCTATCATATTCGTCAAGCTTATCAGTCACATATTTCCCTCCTCGCACATTATCAATACCATACATCGCCATATAAAATCTTACATAAGAATTTAGTTCTGATAATTTCACATTTGGATGAATTTTAGCATCGTTTATATTATCAATATTACTAACATAATATTTACTATTACCTAAAGAATGGATAACCATGTTCGTATACATACGCTATTCAATAAAATATAAAATAAAGAATCAATTTTATACTATTTATGCTGGCGATGGTGCTGGTGGATTTGTTGCTGTTGCTGGTGGATTTGTCGATGGTGCTGGATAAGGATTTGGTGCTAAAGGAACAACTGGTCCTGTTGTAAGATCGCTGATAAGATTTGGAGTAACTTGTTTAGCATATTTTTCATTAGGCACACCAAGTTTTGAAGGAATTGCTGAAAATGTAAGTTTTGTTAAATCTAAATTATTGCCTTGAAGACCATTTAAGTAAAAGTCTAAAATTATATATCTTTGAGGATTCAAAGTAGTTGAGTTATAAATGCCCATATAATCATTTCTTTTCTTAGATAATTGTAGAAAATTAAATTGCTCTAAAGAACCCGTAGTAGCAGGTATTAAGCTGTTGAATGCTGGTGTTAAATAATGAGGAATATTATTTATATCTAATACAAATAATGAATTTACAAAATTACGGTATTTAGTTCCTAAACCTCTTTTGTTTGGAAGATCATCATCACTATTGATAGTTGTTGTTTTCTTTGCACCATAATATATATAAAAGTCAAAATATACTGGAATTTTATTTATTGAATCATAGTTTCTTGCAATACTATTTTGATCAAGTTTAGATAATCCAAAAATAGATGGGTCAAATGTATAGGATTTCATATCAGAAAAAGAGGGATATAGTTCTATAGTCGGACTTGCGACTGGCGGTGTGGTATTATCAATTAGATTTGTAAGTGCATTGAAATCACCTGGCATAGTGCTAGTAGCTCGTTCTTTAACGAAATAAGAATACATACACATAATATTTGTAAGCCAAAATCTAGGAGGTAATTGTGCTGTTCCTGGCGGTGGTGCTGTTCCTGGCGGTGGTGCTAGTCTTTCTGGAAATATGAATTTGTCTTTAATAGTAACATTTGTCTTTATTGGTGGAGGGACTGGTATTGGTGGACATACTCTACATGCTTGAACTTGTGCTGGTGCCGGTTTAGGACTCGGAGATGGTGCACCACCTCCACCACGTCTCATAGAAAGATTTACAATTGCAACGGGATTAATAGAAGAAGGAGGAAGAGTATCACCACCACGCATTTTTCCGGAGTATCTAACTTTTTTAGAACCTCTTTTTAAAGTTTTACGTATACCCATCTATTATAAAGTGTTTATAAATTATTCATCATCCTCTTTTTTACATTCACATTCTTCTTCTTCTTTACCACAATCTTCACATATATCTTCTTCATCCTCATCCTCTGAAAAATTACATTTACATTCTTCATCACACGCAGCATCACAGTCTACACATCTGTATTGACAATCGGTTCCTCCACAGTCATTACACCAAGTGTATAAACATACATTACAATAAGGTAAAACATCACCTCTATCAAAAGTATAATAATATCTTACAACATCTGTAAGTTCTTTATAACATCCAGCACATTTATGAATATCCATAGAACCTATATAAAATTACAATAAATCTTTAAATAAATAAAATTATAAGTGACTGTTAGGAGTTCTTAGTGTTCTAATACAGTCTAACATACAAAAGAATAGAACAAGAACTGTAATTGCTATAAATGTATATCCTGTAACATCATCATCTTTAACTTCAGTGACAGTATAATTTGTATTATTTGTATTCATTCTATTATGAATCGATAGATATTTTTAGTATCAATTTTTAAAAAAATTGATGTTAAAATGATATTAGTATGATTATAAAATGACAAAGATATTCCGTAAAAATGTTTCTGGCAGATCAAAAGAAATCATTGAGAAAGAAGTAAGATTTCAAAGAAAAGCTGCGGAACTTGGTTTATCTCCAAAGATTTTAGATACCGATTTTCAAACCTATATTGAAATGGAAAATCTAGAACAAATGTGTCTTGCTGATATGTATGGAGAGAGTATTGATGATATGCCTGACCTAATTAAGAAAGGTATTTATGATATCCTACAACGTTTATATCTTGAATGTGATATTGAATACATTGATGTAACACCTTATAACTTTATTGAAACAGATGACCAGTTATGGATTATTGATTTTGGTGATGCTAGAGAAGCTCCTAAGAAAAGTCACTTTGTAAAAGAATTATTTCGTAATCGAGAACTTAGAGTGTGGAATTCTGACTTTTATTGAAGCAATTGATCAATAGGTAGAGTCATAGACTTTTCATTTCTACCACGTGCTAATAGAATAGTATTATTTTCACGAACAAGTCCTGTATTAAATTCTTCGGTAGGAATATCTATACAATATTGTAATAAATCATATTTTTTTAGTATAGAATATAAAATCTCTTCATTATTCATAATTGTTCCTGAATCATATAATTCATCTAATATATCAATTCCATTCATATAGTAACCTGCATATTTTGGTGGAAATATTAATAAATTATCATAATATTTATATTTTTCATCATAACCATCAGACAAAGCCATCAATATATTATCTTTAGATGTTATATTCAAATCTGGCATATCTCCTATAAATAAATCAGTTCTTAAACGAATAATATATTTATACTTATTTATATCTTTTATTAATGAAAATCCTCTTTTATTTGATGTCATATATGATATTGTTTTGTATGGTGTTGTTATGTTAAATGTATTATCATATGCTCTTTTAAGAACATCTTCTTCAATCAATGGTTCTTCAAATAGTATTTCAACCGGTTTATATAATTGTTTAAATACTTCAACATTTTCTACGATTATATCTTTATTAAATGAAATATCGTCCGCAGTAGAATATCCTTTTGACTGTGATTTCCAAAAATGCGCATAAATATCACAATCATATTTATCTAATAAATGTTTTTTAATACTTTCATATGATTTACTATTTACAAACCTAGGTTGCCCACTAAATACTAAAGCTATTTTAGGTTTGTATATATTTACCATACCTTCATAGGATAAAAATATATAAAATGATATTAATACTAATAATAAAATTAAAAGTATTAAATATTTATTATTTTTTTTCATACCCTATTTATATTAAACAATACTTTCCAACCATAAATTAAAATATAATTCTCTATGGAAATTGAGTTTTGTTAAATTAAATCCTGACCAAAAATTATCGTAAAATGCTTTTGAGTTTTTCATTATTGATTCTAACTTGCTATACGCCTCATTCAAAGATTCAAATTCAATCACATAAGGTCTTATATCTTCAGAAATAGAACCTTCTAATGATTTTTCTGAAAATATAATCACTTTATTAAAGATTAAACGATCACAGCGAATAGATTCGTATGTGGAGTAACTTGGATTGTAATGAATATTTAATAATATTTTATGTTTTAAAATCTCATTATCACGTTCTTTAAGAAATCCATATACCGGAGTAATAGTTGTTAAATCAAATGATTTAATCGTATAATATACATATTTTCTATGGGTGCTTGATTCGGGAGTAATACTACACATATCAAAAGGTCTTGAATTATTTTTTTCTTGTATTTCTTCACTATTCACTTGATATGGTAAATAAAATATGGTATTAGGAAAATTATAAGTATTTAAAATCTTTATATTACCAATACTATAATCAATAATTTTATAACCTTTGTTAATATAGGAAACCATTTTACTTAACTCAGAACGTCTTGTTAATTGTTCCGTATTGATGATAGAAGAATGAGGAATTATTTTCTTTTCTGTTTCTTCACTTATTTTTACATATTCCAAATCGTGTAAAAATATAAAATGAGAATTCATTGTTTTATTTAAAAAGAAAGAATCTGATACAATATTATCCAAATGTAAATCATAAGGAATATTATGTTTTGATAATTTTGATATTAGACTTTTTACGTAATCCTCAAAATATATATAATCTCTCTTCAAACCTATTATATAAATTGTTGGATAAATTATAGGTTTTTTAGCATTTATTTTATTTATTAGAACCAATATAATACATATAATTATTATTAAAATAATTATATATTTATCTTTCATTTTACTTATTTATTGTGAAGATATTATTTGTGAATTAAAATTTTTTACAATTTCTTAGTATTGATGATGATTTATTATTTTGTAACCATACAGATAATTCATCGGATGGTATATTTTCTTCTATATAATTATTATACCAAGGTAAATGTTTTACTAGAAATTTACCAGCAACTCTTATTTGTATGTTATTATTTATATAATTATTATTACATAATGTAAAAGTAGTATCAATATCAGCATAATACATTTCATAATCATTATCATTAATCTTTTTTTTCCAAAATTGACTTTCCCAATCAAAGATATTTTTTCCATTTGTATAATTTGAACATTGTAAAAATTTTTCTTTATCTGATAAATCAAGCGCAGAACCAACCTTATATGCTTTATATTTATTTGATATTTCTAGAAATATTTCTCCTACATTTTTAGGCATTTCACTATTAAATTTTAAATCGGGATCACTTAAAATAAATATTGATGGTAAAGTATTCTTTAATTCTAAATATACATTATGACCATAATTTTTATCTAATAATCGTATGTTAATTTTATTATTTAATTCTTTTTTTATTTCTTTATAATATTCTAATAAAGGTTCATAATCACTTTTATTATCTAGAATAATAATAGGATTCGGTAATTCTTTTATTTGATTTACAAAGTTTTTTAAGAATGTCAAACTATTCCATGAAATCACTACAATAGGGATATCATTTCCATTTATTTTATTCATATTTATAAAATAAATAATAATTACTATAGCAATTAATACAAGTATACTTAAAATATTAAATATATTTTTTAAAACTTTTTGTTTCATACCTATTTATTAGACCTAAAAAAATTATATCTATATAATAAATGTATCTAACACAACAATCCTTTTTACCATACGTAGATATTGCTTTGTTTAGTAAAGAAAGTATAAAAGGTAATAATGAATACTATTTGGAGAAAGCATTCTTTATTGAAGATAGAGATTCTTTACCAAATGCTAGAGTCGTAATGATTCATCCGGATTATTATGAAGAATGGTCTCAAGTTATTTTAGAACAAAAAGAGAATATAAATGTTAAAATCTTTCTAATTCACGGTTCAGACCATCATATAGATGATACTATATTGAAAACATTACTAGTCGCTTTTCCTCACGCATCTTTTTTTATACAAAATTATGCCGGCTTTCATCATCAATGTAGATTGCTACCAATTGGTGTAAATGAAGACTTTATAACTTCTAAAAAAACAGAACTATGTAAAATAAGTTATGTTACCTATAATTCATTTGCTCGTGAAGAATTTTATATATTTTTAAAGAATAATCCAGAATTTACAAAAAAATATTATCAAGTTAAAACGGATATGAAAACATATTTACAAAATTTATCACAACTTTATTTTACTGTATGTCCTATGGGATCAGGGTTTGATACTCTTCGTTTTTGGGAAGCATTAATGGTGAAAACAATTCCTATTGTTAAAAAGCACGAATTTTATGATACAGTAAGACATTATTATCCTAATATACCCTTTCTTGAAGTATATGATTGGTCTGATTTACCAGAATTAATAGAGGGGTTAACCGTTAAAAAATATAATCAATTAATGGAAGGCTTTGATAATGAATGTTTGAAAGAATCGTATTGGTTCAAATTATTTCAGTAATTTCTTCTTTTCCACCACAGAATCCTCATTAATTCTTTCAATAGGTTCTTTGTATTTTAGATTTAGAAATTTAAAGATATCTTTTTCAGAAGCCAATAAAGGAACCTCTTTTGCATCTCCAGTTGGTTTCATACCGTGTTCATTCAATGTATAACCCTTTGTCAAAGCATATTTACGAAACGCAACATTAAATGTATCAGAACCTGTGAAATATAGTATAGCATACGCATATTCCTTTTCAGGCGTCATTAATAAATCAAGTCTTCTTGCTTTAGAATCATTATTTAGCTTTACATATGCCATACATTTTTTAAGACCAAGACCAAGAATATCAACAATGTATTTTTGTTCTTTTAAAGAAGATACAATATTTTTGAAAGAATCTTTTAGATTGGTTTCTGAACTTTTGATAAGAACATCAATATCTCCAGAAGTTTCTGCTCCTCTTCTATAAGAACCAACAATCATAGAATCTGGAATAATTGCTTTGATTCTCTTTTCATGCTCGTCCATTTCTTCTCTCGGAATGCGTTCCAAAGAATCTTCATAATACTTCAATCCCATCTTTTGAACATCATTGATTAATTCTTGTTTCGAACGGAGATCTGCGATAGAACGAATCTTATGCTCATCAATTAACTCTTTTGCTTTTGTTGGACCAATTCCATGAACTTTCAATAAATCTTGATACACATCAATCTTCAATTCAGTCTTTGCTTTTGTCGCTGCTTCTAAAGAACCTGTAGTAAGAATCTCTTGAATCTTCTCCTTAATTTTCTTACCCACTCCAGGGATTCCTTCCACATCTGATAAAGAATTAATAGAATCTAACTTTTTTAACTCTTTTATTGCTTTCGCATAAGCTATAGCAGAAAATTTATCTTTTGTTGATAGATCTCTGATTCGTAAAATATCTAGAGCATTTAGGATTTTTTGTTTGTTGTCCATTTTCTAGAAATTAATACTACTTTTTTTCAAAAAAATTGACTCAATTTTTATTTTTATATTATGCAGTGTGGAAAAAATGAACGTTGTTCTTCTAAGCTTCGTTATGAGATCTGTTATCAAGTTCAATAGTAACGTATCAAAAGAGAAGATCGATATTATTAAGGGAACATATATTGACCATATGACAAATATTGTAAATGAAGGGAATTCACATTATAACAATGTTATATATGAAAACCAGTTTGAAACAAAGTTTTATCTTGATAGTGAGAATCATTATACTGTAAATATTTATAATGATAATGATGATGATAATGAACAATTTGTTACAAGTTATGATAAAGTTAATATCATTCCTGAAGAAATTGTAATTAATGGTGACGAGGAGAGTAAAGAGGAAGAGGAAGAGGAAGAGGAAGAGGAAGAGGAAGAGGAAGAGGAAGAGGAAGAGAAGGAGGAGAAGGAGGAGGAAGTTGAAATTGAAATTGAAGATGAAGATGAACTTGAACATAAAGACTTATAAAAGAATATAACAAGAATGAAAGTTGCCTTAGTCACTGCCGGTTCTGGTGGTATTGGTAAAGCAATTGTTGATAAACTTATTGATGAGCATTATTGCGTTGCTGTTACAAGCAGATCTATTGATAAACTAAAAGAAGTTTTTTCATATGTTCCAAGATCAATGATTTTATATATTGAAACGAATCTAACAGATGTAAATAGTTGTTATGATGCGGTAGAACGAACAATTCAACGCTTTGGTCAAATCAATCTTCTTGTCAACAATGCTGGTGGTGGAACACTTTACCAGACTATTGAACAAGGAACTCTACAGAGTTTTAATGATTCTTTTGATCTGAATGTTAAGAGCTGTTTTTTTATGACACAATACTGTGTGCCTTATCTTATTGAGACAAAAGGATGCGTTATTAATTTCTCATCGGTTCTTGCTTCGAGACCTGCTGTTGGCTTAGGTCCCTATAGTGCTGCAAAAGCAGCTGTTGAAATGCTTACAAAGACAAGCGCATTAGAGTTAGCACCAAAGGGTGTTCGTGTCCTCTGTATTGCTCCCACTGCAATTGAAACAGAATTTCACGTAAATGCTGGGATGAGTGTAGAAGAGGCAAAGAAGTATTATGAATCCTGTGCTAGAACACACCCTCTCGCTCGTGTTGGTAATGTGAATGATATTTCTGACCTTGTTCTATTTCTATCAAGTTCAAAAGCGAGTTATATGACTGGTTCTGTTATTCACGTTGATGGAGGAAGATTACTTACATCATCTACAACTTTACCATCAACCTAAAACTATTTTACATTCTATACATAGATGAATTCTTTTATAGAACAAAGGTCAGAAAATGGTTATTATATCTCTAGTTGGAGACACAATAATCCATTACCAGAATGTTTAAAAAGTATTAGTTGTTCAGAATTTGAAACACTTCTTTCTTTGTATATTACTCTAGGAGAAATTAAACAAAAAGATAATATTGATACATTTAAAAAAGATATTGAACATAAATTTTTTGAAAAAGCACAAGTATTTGAAGAAGAAAAGTCTTTAAAAGATAGAAAAATAAAAGAGTTACAAGAATCTTATAATATTCTACATACAAATTTTTCAGCCCTACAAGATTCTCAACAAAAAGCTGTAGATAAAGAACATAAATTCTTTTTATCTCAAATAGATTCTATAAGATCACTAGCTTTATCTAAAGATCAACAAATTAATGATCTCAAACAAGAATTACAACAATATAAATCACAATCACTCATTCAACAGAATTCTTCTAAAAAAGGAAAACAAGGAGAACAAAAGTTTTTTGCTCTAGTAAATCAAAATACAACTTGGAGTTTAGAAGATACAAGTGGAACTCCTGATGCTGGAGATTTCCAAGGTATAGCACGTGATTGTAAAGTGTTTATTGATACAAAAACATATGGTGTGAGAGGTGTTCCTAAATGTGAAATTGATAAATTTAAAAGAAATATGGATAGTAACAAAGATATTCCTATAGGAATGTTAATATCTATGGAATCAAGAATTATTGGGGGACCACAAGATTTTTTATATTGTGAGATTAATTCCAATAATCAATTATTACTCTATATTCAAAACTTTTTATCCTATGATATGGAAACTATATTTTCTATATTAAATAATTATATTGATATCGCAAAGTTCATTTACAATCGTTCTGAAAAATCGGAACAAATTGATATTCAACCTCTAAAACCTATTTTAACAAGTGTATCTACAAAGATTTCTCAAACAACAAATAAAATATCAAATATGAAAGAATCTTGGATTAAAAAGATTAGCACTGATTGTAATGAACTAAAAAATGATGTTACACAAACATTTGATATGGTTAAAACTGTATTAAATACTTTGTTTCCTGAAGATTCTATATCCAATATGGTAATAGAAGATTCAGAAAATGAAAAGAAAAAACCTATAAAGAGAAAAAAGAAATCTACTACACCAATAGTTATATCGAATGAATAAAGGAAATATATACATTTTTTTTGGCTGCTTATTCCATTTATGTATATGGCTCTTTGTTGCGTTTGGTGGATTCTTTTCTAACAAAATTATATTTTTCAATGTATTCATTGTTCTCCCATTAATTTATGTAGCACAAGCAATGCCAAATCACCCAATTACAAAAGAGAAAATAAAGTATATTCTCGAACACAAAGATGAATTTTCTGACCCCGACCCTTTTGTTTCTTATTGTTATAACAAAATTGACCCTATAGAAGTGGAACATTTAAAAAAAGAGTTGGGTGCTAAAGAAGAAGAAATCATTAAAGCCTTTACGATAATGCAAAGGTATGAAATCTCTTTAGGTATCCCTAAAATAGTTCTTTTAATCTATAGAAACTTTTGTAACTCCTATAGAAACCCTATGGATGCTCAAGGATTTATTGTGTTAGCTTATATTTTGAACAGCATTGCGTTCTTAAGCAAACATTATAAATATATTTTCAAACAAATAATGTAATAATTAGATTACTTTTTAGATACAGTCTTCACAGTAACATTTTTACGAGTTGTATCAATACCAAAAAGTTTTGCAGCAGCAGATACTTCACTATCCTTACATCCCACGTATTCTCTTGAGATGTAAGCAAATGTATTACCATCTTCTTCAATCCACTTTTTCAAATTCTCCTTTGTTAAAAGATCACTTTTCTTAATACCTTTTGCTTCATTTTCTTTTCGTTTCTTTTCCTCTTCACCCTTTTGCCATTCTTTCATTTCCTTTGGCTCACGAAACTTTGATTCTTCTACAGCTTCACTTACTGTTACCGGTGGTTTTTCGTCTTTGACTTCTTTGACTTCTTTGACTTCTTTGACTTCTTTTAGAAGTTTCTCTTTGTCTTCAAAAATATTTTTCAAATAAGAATATTCATCTCTCATACGATTCATAAGGGCTTTATGAATCGCTGTAATGCCATATGCACCAATTAACGTTGATAGATCGTCTTCCATTTCTATAATAGATAAGCATTAAATGTTTTAAGTATTAAATGTTTTAAGTATTAAATACTTACACCTAATCAAAGTATCTTGTTTCAAAATTCTTTTTATAAGTAAAAGCAACATCTGCTAGATACTCTGCTTCATCATTTCTTTTCTTCGATATATGACGAATTCCAAAAGTATTAAATATAGATATATACATTTGTATTTTCTCTAAATAATCAGTATAAGGCTTTGTAAGATGTATCTTATTGTTTAAAATAGATTCTATTGCCAAGACAGAATCTCCTTCTACCATCAAATCATAGATATCGTTTTCTAAAGCAAATTCTAAACCTTTAAATAAAGCATAAAAATCTGATTCATTTATATTTTGTGTTTCTTTTGTATAACATCCATATTCATAAAGAGGTGTTCTATATTCATCTTCTTTTTTAGACATAAGTATCATACCACATGATGAAGAAGAAGATTTAAATTGTAAAAGATTACAATCATATTTGTTTTTGGTTCCTCGTAAGTAATAGTATTTCATCTAGTTAATTTGAATATTTTAATCTTCCTCTTCCTTTTTCAATTTGATATATTGCCCAAGCATCAACAATTAATAACATCTCAGTATTTCTATCAGTTCCTGAAATATTCTGTAAATCAACAACGATATTCGGTTTATCCGCAGTGCTAAAATTAACACTTCCTTCTGGCTGATGTATAGCATTCGCTACCTTACCTCTTTGTTCTCCTAAATCCCAATTCATAATACCTAAGCCTTCACCAGAATATCTATCTTCTTTAGAATGTTGTGTTAGAATGTTCCATATGAAAGGAGGAAAAGATGTTTCTCTATCTCTTGACGCAATAAGCAAGGATATATTATTGTAATATTCTTTATTTGTGAGATCAGAAGTAATTTTCCATAATTTATTTATATTTATATCTGATTTTTGTCTCATAAAAAACAATAATCTTGATGCTGGATGAACTGCGTCAATTCTTTTTAATACAGAAGATACTGCGTTGTTTAACATAGGGGCATAATCTTTTTCATTAAAATAAAAAGTATTCTCATATAATCTTGAAAACAGTAATTCTTGTGATGATTCCACCAAACCCTTTTGTGTATCAGGATCTACATAAATATGACGGGTTTCAAGATATAAATTAGGTATAGACATTTGATAACGACCTAATGTTGAAAAGTTTGTTACATTTGAATTTTTATCTGTGATAGTAAAATCAGATCTATCCCAAGGATATAAATTAGGTTTTGTTATACTGCTATTAGAACATTCCACTAAATCTTCTAATTTACGAAGTGTAAGACGTAAACGAAATACTTGAGTCCGGACTCCATAACTGGGAAATCCTCCATCCTCTATATTTTGACATCCAAGTAAAGGAAGTTCTAATCTTAATTGTTTAGGAGTTGCGTTACGTTGTATAGAAAGTGAAGAACCATCGTGAATTCCAACTAATACATTTTCCAAGAAAGAAGAATTTATAGAACCACGAGATAGTTTGGTAGCATATAAGGCATCACCACTAAACTCTTGTAGCAATATCTGATCTTGATAGACTTGTATTTTTGAAAATAAAAAATAACCTATTCCTTTCGTATATCCATAAGTATTGCCAGAATTATCGGTGATTATATTATTATTATTCAAAGAAGCAAATTCACTTGGTAACCACGTTGGTAAATCAATTAAAAGAGTTGGGTGAGTAAATACATCTCCCGCTACTTCAAAATCAAATTCCACAACTTTCCCAAAATCAACATTGTTAATTGGAGGGATTTGTCTTCGCTCATGAACATATGCGGGACCTCGTTTATAATTGTTACGAAATGGCGATACGGAAGTAAAAGCATCCGCTTGAAAATATACATCTTTATTACCTCTTGCTAATAATTCATACAGAGCACCTTCTTTTGTGAACTCTGTCATCTAATCTAATTTTATTTTTTAAACTATAAGTAGGGAATGAAACGCTGGGATGCTTATGTAATAAATTTAAAAGGAGAAGATAAACGATGGAAGCATATGTCCGAAGAATTTAAGGATACCCCATTAAATTTAATAAGATGGGAATGTGAAAAATCTACAAATGGAGAAGGCTGGAAAGAAGTCGGTAAAACATATGCTGATATTATGCGAAAACATATGGAAAAAGACCCCGAATTTAAACAACTATGTGTTGTATTTGAAGATGATGCTTTTCGCCTTCAAGATAAGAAGACTTTTAGCGAGAGAATTAATAAAATATTTCCATATTTAGAAGAACATTCTGGCGAATATAGTCATTTTCAAGGAGGAGGAGTATATCCACAACCATCCTCTATTGAATCAAAAGATCCATTGATAATTCGTTGTGACTATATAACTTGCACTACATTTACCGTATTTGGTAAAGATGCAGCAAATAGTGTTTTAGATTATGAAAAAAATATAGCAACAGTGAATACACCAATTGATAATTATATTGGTGGTCAAAATCGTGGTAAAATTTTAGCTCCATATCCTCATCTTGTATGGCAAATTATTGGATTACCCTCAAATATTTCATCAGAAGACCAAAAAGTTACATTAAATGAAGCATTTCGTAACTCACATAAAATACTATCTGATTTTGTAAAATCAAAAGGAATAAATATTATGGAAGGTGGTAAAAGATATAGAAATAAAAAAGGAAAAACTCTTTCTTTTTTAAAATCTGCTTTACAAAGACGTAAAAAATATATCAAATGTTTCGTGGCGCCTTCAACAAAAACTCGCAAGACTTCCCACTCTTCCAAGGCAAAGTAAGGTTGCCTTTTCTCCCATACCTATAAAATTCGATAACATGCTCTTTTACGTGTTTGTCCTCGGATTTTACCCAATCGGTTAAATGATTTTTAAGATCTTGATACCCTGGATCCGTTTCCGCAATTCCTAAATCTAGCACTTGTTTTAGCAAACGTATTGTTTCTGTCATTTTATCTTGAACTGTTTTAAGAGACATCTGATTTAATAAAGTATTTTTATTTAGGTATTAAACTTTCTAAACTTGCATAATTACAATTCATTACAGAATATGGAGAAAAAATGGATTTTTTAGAATTAAAATCAGCAACATTATATTTTTTTAATAATTGTGCAACAGCAGTATAACAAGGTTTTGGATTTAAATCTTTATCAAAAAATGTTGAATACATTTTTTGCTTTTCTATAGCTAGATCATCCATTGTGTAATCTGATATTATATCACCATTACTTATAGGAACCCAAACACTACCTAGTTTTTTTTGAGTATATATATTATAATCTCCCCATGATTCTTGATCGGATTCACCCCATATTTGAAAATGAGAAACTCCTTGATTCAAGCATATATGAATATAATTACTATATAATGTTGCTTGATTACTTAATAATGTTACATTTGATGGTGTATAAATTCCAGCACGTGTTACTGTAGATGTTAAGTTATTTATAACCTGTGTATTTCTTGTATCATATAAATATGAATCACATTCATTAATATTAATTTCATATTTCTCATTTCTTAAAATATTGAATGAAATTTCTATTTGTCTCAAAGCAGAATTAGTAATAAAATGACCTTGTATCATAAATCCATGAACTAAATTTGAATGAACACAATTTATATATCTTGCTTTATCAATATGATGTTTTAATTGTATATAATTATATTCCATTGTACCACTTCCTAGAAATATAAATTTTCTATTTGGTATATTGGGAAATGCGTCAAATGTTGCTTTACAAAGAGTAGCATTATATTTATCACGTTCTTCCATAAATATATCCATATCAGTTATAGCATTACAGCCAGAATGTAATACAACAGAATTAGAGAATAACATATCACCGTAATAATGATTATTCCATGTTCTAGGTGACCAAGACCATTTATCTGTAGCTTTATCATAAGCATCATATTGATAAACTTCATTTGCTAGAAAGAATTGATGAGTTTTATATCCATATTTATCTACATTAATTACATTTGATATTCCAGTATATATTAGATCGATAAATTGATCTCTTTTTTGAAGAGGTGTTAACAAATTATTAGTAGAAATATTACTATATTCTCCTAATGTATATACCCATTTTACAGCATTTCCAGCACTATATGAAAGGGATTTTAATAAATTTGCTCCATAAAATGTAGATACATTTGAGTTATATTGAGATGTTGGTAAACAATATTGATTTATATTACTATCTTGATAATAATTATATATATCAAAAGCATATCTACCAATTTGACCTACTTTTGTTCTTCTCTCCGTATTTTGTGTTGGTTTCCCTGCTTTATCGTGACCTAAATTATCTCTATAACCAAATAACATTGGTATTCCTCTTTGTTGCCGTATAACACTTAATGATTCAAATGGTGTAAATGATGTTATATTACAGGGTGTTATTGGTGAACACGCCATCTGTATATTAATAAGAATCTATTTATAGTGATTTAAACTAATTTTTTATTTATAACTCAGTGAAACAGTGAAATGTGTGGAATATGGTTTTGTTTAGGAGACTTCTGTTCCGCAAATTATAATAACTATGTGAATAAAATTAAAGCTAGGGGTCCAGAAGATACAATGATACAAACAATTCCTAAAATGGGAACAATGGGGTTCAATCGTCTCGCTATTAATGGTTTAAACAAAGAAGGAATGCAACCTTTTTCTTCAAATGGAATTATATGGATCTGTAATGGTGAAATATATAATTGGAAAACACTTGCTACTCAACACAATTTTACAGTAAAATCCAATAGCGATTGTGAGATAATCGGTCACCTCTATCTAAAATTCCGCGATGATTTAGGAACTTTTTTTAGATTATTCGATGGTGTCTTTGCTCTAATAATCTGCGATACAGAACGTAACAAAGTGATTATTGGTCGTGACCCATATGGCATTCGTCCTTTATTTATGGGATATAATTATACACATATTTCCAACGATCATTTATCTAAAAAATATTTTGCGTCAGAAATAAAAGGCTTGGTGCCTCTTTGTAAAAATGTTGAGGTTTTCAAACCTGGCACTTATAGAGTATTCAATCCTTTCACAAATCTTTGTGAAGTAGATGAACGTTATCATCAAATTCCTTTCTTAAAAAATCCTCATTATGATAATTTCTTTATTGGAGCAACTGCTTTACGCATTGCTTTAGAAGCCTCTGTGGAAAAACGTCTTCTCACTGAAAGACCTGTTGCTTGTCTTCTCAGTGGCGGTTTAGATAGTTCCTTAATCGCTTCTTTAGTGCAAAAGAATCTGAAAAGGCTAGGCTTACCATCGTTAAAAACATTTTGTATTGGAATGCCAGGGTCCACAGATGTTGCTTATGCTAGAAAAGTAGCAGACTTTATTCAATCCGATCATACTGAAATTATCAAAACCCCTCAAGAATTTTTAGATGCCATTCCTAAAGTAATTAAAGATATTGAATCCTATGATACAACAACTGTTAGAGCCTCTGTTGGTAATTGGTTAGTAAGTAAATACATTAAAGAGAATACGGATTGTAAAGTTGTCTTTAATGGAGATGGTTCTGATGAAATATTTGGTTCTTATATGTATTTCTACAATGCTCCAAATGACTCAGAGTTTGAAGCAGAGTCTCAAAGGTTGCTAAAAGATATTCATTATTTTGATGTTCTGAGAAGTGATAGAAGTATATCCAGTCACGGTTTAGAACCTAGAACTCCTTTCTTAGATAGACAATTTGTTCAAGTGGCTTTATCAATGCCAACACAATACAGAAGACCTGTAAAAGGTTCTATTGTTGAAAAGAATATGTTGCGAAGAGCGTTTGATGATGGTTTGACGTTACCTGATGGGGTGTTATGGAGACAAAAAGAAGCATTTAGTGATGGTGTAAGTGGTTTAGAAAAATCTTGGTATCAAATTATCCAAGAAAATATAAATGTATCTGATAACTGGTTAGAAATAGCAAAAGATAAATATGAGCATTGTATGCCAACAACAAAAGAAATGTTCTATTATCGTTCTGAGTTTGAGAAACACTATAGGAATCAAGAAAGAGTTATTCCTTATTTCTGGATGCCTAAATGGTCCCCTGGTGCTACGGATCCTAGTGCGAGAACTTTGAAAACATATTTTTGAAAAAATTAAAACGGTTTTTTACATATAATTAATTATATTATATTATGCCACGATGTATGGGCAGAAACGTTTCTGATACTATTGATAAGGGAAAAATTGCTTTCTTTCATGAAGATTCTTTACAGCCCAAGAGGTATTATCACATTGCTATACAATGTGATAGAACATCTGTAAAAGATAATAAATTATGTAAAGAGTGTATTGAAAAAGAAAAATTAACAAATTCTCTTACAATAAAAAAAAATCGTATTAATGCAGATCATCCATCTGTTCTCCACGGAACGATGAATGAGCCTATTCCTTCATGGAGTCATATTGAAGGAGGGCAATGGTTTAAAAATATGTTAGCAAAAGGATATAGCGTAGAGGAGATGGGGAAAAAGAATTTCCCAGATGAAAAAGATGTCTTCTTATTTATAGATTCATTAAAAGATACAAAAAAGTCAACTATTCTTGAGGAATTAATGAAAAAATATGCGGTATTTACGAAAACATCCGCTAATAAATATTTAATTGCTTATAAGAAGAATAAAAAAGAAGCTGTTAAAATAAAAACAAAAGAAAAACCTGTAAAAGCAGTAAAACCTGTAAAAGCAGTAAAACCAGTAAAACCTATAAATAGTATAGTAATTGATGAATCAAAAACGTTTGTCGTAAATGATTCATTAACAGATGAGTATGAAATTGTAGAAATAAAACTTGTTCCCTTAAACGATTTCTATCGTCATCCTGAAACAAATAATGTATATACGAAAGAATTTAAATATATTGGCCGATATAATGAATCAGATAAATCTATTGAGGAAGTGGATGAAGTAGATTATGAAGACTGATTTTCAAAAAATGCTTTCATAGAAGCAGGGAAAGCAGTTTCAAGAAGTGTTGATATGATTGTAGCATATTCTCTTATTTCTTTTTGCGCTTGAGGATCCAGTCGTAACTTACAGAGACGCATGTAACCATATAATGAAGCGGTTTCAATAAACTCAGTATACATATTCTGAGGTAAAATACCTCGTGCTACTTCTGGTGCCACTTGAGCCTCCAGCAATTCATTATACAGTTCTAACGATTGCTTTGAAAAATCTCTGATTTTTTGAACCATTTCTTCATTCTTCTCTATAGAAGTATCCTTGGAACCTTGTTTTTTATTAGAATCACGGGCTCTTAACTCTTCAGGAATAAAAATCTCTGGCTCATCATCCACATAACGACGAGAAACCTCATTGCGAGCAAAACCAATGGTATGACGAAACCATTCCCGTGCTACGAAGATAGGCATCTTTAGACGGAAACGGATTTGGGGATGGAAAAAAGGTGAAATATGATTGTGTTTTACTAAATAATTAATAAGTTTTCTATCTCCTTCTTTGAATTCAGTAACTTCTTTCGCAAAAGAAACTCTTGCCGCATTTACAACGGTTAAATCAGAACCAAAAGATTCTTGTAACTCTACACAACCGGTTCCATCTAAAACAAAGTGTTTGTGAGTCATTCTCTTATTTATTAATATATGTTTTGTTTAAATTAACTTTTCTACTTTATTTGATAAAGTAGCATAGAGTCTTGAAATATTATGAATAGTATCATACATCAGAATATATCTGTTGTTAAAATAATTATTCTCTTTTTTGAATGTTATAGGAATATCAGTATTCATAAAGTAGACACAAGTAGGATAATATAAATCTAACATTTTACGTGTTTTTATTAATGTTTTAATATCTTTATATTTAACTTTTTTTTCAAAAGGAACAAATAGATTTGTTTCTGTTTCATTTTTTACAACGAAGTAGCCAAAAGCAGGTCTATCAAGTAAAGATGTAACTGTGTTATTTACAGAAATATATACTGTATCTTGATTTAAAAGATTATAATAATAACTTACTACTTTCTTCGGACTCTTATCAATATCATATCCATCAATTCGTAGCCTCACGTATCCTTTATTACAATGATATAAACATATAGGTTCTTTTGTAGTTAAAATCTTTCTTTGATGAGGTGCACATAGGTATTCATATTCTTTTACAGGCTCTGTTACAAATAATTTTGAAAACAGAATTCCAAGAATAAAATAATGGAACATTTTGATATAAAATCTTTGAAAAAGTATTGGTCAATTTTTACTGTATTTTTAAAGAGGAAATATCATAAGCAATTCCTCTATTATATATTGTTTTTAGATTAAATACATTTGCTGCAATAAAATAAATGGAAAGAATGGTTAATAAAAAAATTAACAAACTATATAATATTGTTTTATATTTCATTTTCTTCTACTACTTATTTACATTTATAGTTGTCCCATATGAGTAGACCGGAATACCTAATGTTTTATAAAGAAACCCTCTTACAAACGCACCAATAATTGTTAAAACAATAACGAATAAAATAATAGGAATCCAAAACTTCCAATCAAAACCTTTACGCATTTCTATATATTACAAAGTTTTTTTGTTATTTTTTCTAGTTCTTCTACCTCCTTTTGCTTTCCTTCTATATGCAAATACATCAACTGAAGATGATACTGTTTTACCATTAACTATAGTAGTTACTGAAATTGTATACTTTTGTTCATTTACGGTTGATGTATTTATGAATCTATAACGTGCTGAACCATTGTATCCTCTTAAGTTTTGCGTCATCATAGTAGAACCACTAGGTGTTATTGTTATACTAGCATTTCCAATAGCATTCAATGATGTCCAATTAAAATCAATTATTGTATCATTACTAACAGCGTATCTATGTGTTATATGAATAGTTGGTATACCCGTAATCTGGAATGGATTTGGCGTCACAAATTGTTGATCGCTAAATAATCTATATAATATCTCATTATAAAAAGTATCATTACTTGATAAACTACTTTCTCTGCCTAGAGCTAAATCGGTTACAACCGTTGTTGAATTTGATGTTGTTATAGTTAGATGCGCTTGAAACCCATTTTTTAAACCTTCTATAGCGGTAGGAGAACATGTTGGTAGAATTACCGTTGTAGCACCAGGCATAAATATTCTTCTATTAATTGTAAATGGACTAACACCAATACAATTATTTGTAATTTCAATTGGATATATTGTATAAATCTTTCTATTTATAAATACAGATGGAACTTTCGCTACAATAAAATATTTATTATTTGTTGTTTTATAAATATGTTTATTATGTGTTCCATCAACATCTTCATTCGCAAAAAGGTCACCATATTCACCAGCTCTTGTAGTCCAATTTTCACAAGTTTTTTTATTTCTAAATGTGATTGAACGAACTATTAAATTCGTTTTCGTTATTCTAATACCGAACCCATCTGACAAACATTGTGTTGGCTTTGGTGCTGGTGGCTTTGGTGCTACTGCTGGTGCTGGTTGTGGTTGTGGTTGTGGTCGTGCTGACGGTGATGGTGCTGGGCAAGTAACCGTTATTGGACAAAAAGACTGTGTTGAATCAAGGGAACATACCCATGCTTTTATACTTTTTAAAAAATTTGAACTTTGACCTCCATCAAATATTGAAGTAAAACTGCCATTAAATATACAATTTTGCTTACTATGAAGTAACATAGAATTTGTTGTATTAAACACGTTATAGTCACTTTGGGGCATACTCATTAAAAAAGATTGTAAATCATAAAATATAAAAGAACCAATATCAGACCATTTACATGCTTCAATTGCACATTCATCTGTATAAAAAAATTCAAATGTTGTATCACTTTCATCATACAATAAATTAATAAGTTGACCATAATGATCCTCTGTTAAATTAGGTAATGACTTGTAAATACAAATTACTAGATTTATATAGAATGCCATAATAAATCGTTGTGTATTTACATCACTACTAGTATAAAGTGTAGATGTTGTAATAGGTCTTAAAAAATGTGCTAATAAACCATTTAAACTAGAAGATATAATATTATTATTAATTGTTCTTTCATTTTCTGATAAAGAAAAAAATAATTTACAACCTTTACAAAATAAATTTTTAACATATGGATCAAGATTATTTATACTAGTTAGGCTCTCACTAATAGTTGTATTTTCCGCACCAAGTTCATTCGTTAGTATGTTAGAAAAATATGTATTACAATCTAATGAAGTATCTTCGGAGAGTGCTGGTGCTGGTGCTGGATTTGGTGAAGCCATCTATATATTACAAAGTTTCTTTGTTAGATTCCACATTCCATCCGCAGAACAATTCTCCTTATACCATACTTTACATGCTTCAGACATTTCTAACCAATTCTTAACCCCCTTCACCTTGTTCAATAAATCTTCAGGTGAAGAAACCCGTAAATAATGAACTCCTACCACTGGTGGATTTGCATACGAATCCATATCGACTTCTGGAGCTACTAGTGGTATACAACCTAACGCCATACATTCCACTTCTCTATGACACTTCTTACCATATCCTGCTAAACATAAACCATATTTCGCCTTTGATAGATTATCCAAATATTCTTGTTGAGAGAATTTAGGTTTTTCATTTTCAGAAGCCATATAAAATTCATCACAACATTTTGACCAATCATATTTACTTCTATTCACCTTCTGAACTTGATTTTCAACTTTACCATAAAACACAATTCCTTTCGTCTTTTCAAACGTATTGTTTAACATCGCTTCTACCAATCTTGGTCTTCGTGCCCAAAAGGACCAAGGAACCGATTTTGCTCCTAATGGCTTTGGATTCCCAAATAAACCCTTCTTCCAAACTTGTTCTTGACCATCTGCTTCTTTAATCCAATCATAATTTGGTCTATCATACAGTAATGTATCACCAATGCTATTTAACCAAATATTTTTACAAGATGAATATTGTTTCTCAATATATCCTCTTTCCTCCCATAGATCAATCATTTCACGAAAGGAATCACCAGCGTGATGAAAGAAACCTTCTTTATGATTTGGAACAATGATCACAGGTTTCTCATTTGTAACTACAATTCCTTGAATATCATCTAGAATCTTCTCATTCTTCATACCATCTTTTGGAACAAGCATAAAATGATAATCCAATTGAGAAGCATTCGCAATATGTATAACATCCCCCTTTATTGCCATTTCATTTTGAATATCATACACCTTTGTTCCAGGCTTCATACACCATAACCATCCATAACTCTGTATTGATGAAGAAGATAAAATAGTTAGAGAAGATTTCTGTAAATATGCGATTCGTTGTTCTATAGGAGTTGTATTATAAATTCTATTCACATTTGGATAAATATTCTCTAACATTTTTACAAAATCACTTGTTACATACTTAGAATCTATGAATACACAAATGGAATTATCTTTATCATCATCATTATCATCATATGATTGTATGTAACCACGTAGAGCAGCCATTTGTTCCTTTGTAACTTGATTATTGTCTGATGGTAACCAAACATATGCTTCATTTACAAAAGCAAGTTGGCTTTCATTTCTAGAGAGTAGAGGCATTTGCTTCTGATTCCACTTGAATAAACGGAGAACATTGATAAAAGATGATTCATTGGGACACCAAAACTCTCCATTCTTTTGAATTACTGTTTTCATAACAAGAATCTTTGATAAATAATATAATAGATAACTCTCCACATTCTCAACATAAGAATCTGGTAGATGAGCAACATATGATACTTCAGATGATACAGATGGGGTTAATGTGCTAATATCACTTGTCGCCCAAGCATCTGTTGCGACCTTTGATTTCCCAACATAAATTTTATCATAATCATATGTTAGCCCAGTATTCGTAACAAATACATCATTCAATTTATAAATAGGTTGAGTCAATTGTCCAACAGTATTCTTTTCTTTTGTAGATAATTCATACTCTTTTACCATTGAACAGAATGTTTCTGATTTTGTTCCATTGGAACACTGAATAGGTCTGTCAAAGGATTCAAATGTTAACTTCCTTTGTATAGGATGTTCAATATGTGTTACTGCTTCCATATCATGTAGACCAGTTGGTTCAACATACAAGTAAGCAGATTTAGGAACAATATCTTCAGGATCATAATTACGAATTTCTGATGTATGTAAATGATGTGTTTTAATTGTTAAAGAAGGATTTACAACCAAATATTTCTGTTTCATCATTTCTAACGTAATTGCGTTATCACATCCCATAATACCAAATGAAAAATCAATATCTTTATAATTATTACTTCTGGCTTTCACAGATGTAGAGGATACAATCCAAGTATCTTGAGAATCTGGTCTTGGACCATATATTTGATTGTTTTCATACCGCAATAAAGCAAAAAACTTATCCTCCATATTCACAGACCAAATGTTACGAATTGTTTCGTCTAAATAAATATCACTATTTGCAAATACAACAATTACATTTGGAGGAACCTTATCGTAAATATGTTGAAATACATCACTGTAGAATAATCGTTTATTTATAACAACCTGTTGAATTTTGTTAGTATCATTTTCATAAAACATTTCAGTTTCATTTAACAAAACAATCTTATCAATATAAGGATTTTCTATATTTCTTTGTAAAGATTCATTTAACTCAATACATCTTGAACGCTGTTTCGGCTTATAATGCTGTGTAATAAACCATAATTCTTGTGGTTCTTCAATAACATCTTTCACTTTTAATGAATATAATTTACGAGTATTTTTTTCTAAAGGAAATGTTTGGGAAAAACGTAACGTCAAAGCAACGAGAAGACAAGCATCATTGATTGAACCATTCCATTCTTCGTCCAAAAATGTATATAAATGATGAAGTTCTTCTAAAGAAATAATGTTTTGAACTCTATTTTTCTCAAAGAAACCGGTTGTTAAAGTATCAAGAATATCATTGGAAGCAAAAATCATTTTTACCTTTTTATAATTAGAACGAATCCATTCAACATCTTTTTTCTCCACACATACAAGAATATCTGGTATAACTTTATTGGATACACAATAATCATAATTTTCTGAACCTATAACACCTACATCATATTTTTTCCACGAAACCTTAGGATTAAACTCTTTATTTAACCATACTAATGTCTTTTTATTCTTCCAAGTGCTGGTTGTATTTGTTAAAATACGAACCTGTCTTCCAGTTTTATGATGCGTAGCATACATTCTCTATTATAAATGTTTCATAGTTTTAGACCACAACAGGAAAAACTATTTACAACAGGAAAAACTATTTACAACAGGAAAAACTATTTACAACAGAAAGAACTATGTATAATTGGTTTTTCTAACATATATTTGGAGCAAGGTCCATTATAATTATATGTTGTTTTTAATATATTAATAATACTATTGAATACTACATCCGCTTTTAAAGATTTTAATTTAAGTTTAATATTTAGAATCTCTTGTAAATAAACAATTTCTTTTAGTGTAAGTGTAAAGTCTGGTCCTTCTAAGGTAGCCCTATACATCATCTCATTCCATAAACGTGATTTAATTGGTGTTTGAACTGGTAACAACGCTTGAGAATGATCTAATATATAAACAAATGCTTCTAACACTTCTGGTAATAAAGATTCATCAAACCAATCTAAAAACCTAATTTCTATTCCGTGATTTAAGAACTTATTAAAATTTATATCAAATCCTATTTTTTCATTCATTTTATAATGAATTTGTTGATATAATTTCTTATACCAAAAGAATGTTGGTTTATCATTCATAACTGTTTTTGTATCTTCTTGTAAAAGTTTTCCTGTTCTCATTGTATAGGTATCATAGGTTCCTCCACCAATGTATCTTGAAGCAGCAACTCTTTGAGAACCTTTTGGAAAACGATAAGCATAAATAGAACTCTGTGATAAAGGGTCTGGTGAACCATATATAGCAATAAAGAATGGTTCAAACAATTGTATCATAATAATTGCTTTTTTATGTTGCTGTATAAACTTTTTTCTATCTTTTATTTCTGCTTTATCATCTAACATTGTTGGTAAAGTAAAATTAAAATGGTATGTTCCGTTATTGAATATAGCAAGATTATTTGGATTTGTTTTAAATCTGGCAAATCCATAATTTTTCTTAGGATATATTACATTACTCAATGTGGGTATTTTATTTAAATGTCTTAAGAATCTTTTCTTTTCATGCACCAACTCATCAATAACTTTATCTATTGTTGTTTTGTAATAATTTAATGTCATAAATTCTAGAGTATCCCCATCAAAACAATAACTATTTTGATACTCATCTCTAAAATAAGAATCTTTTTCTGTCATAGTATCAAAGATGGTTTTACCATTGAAGAGAGGATTTGGTTTGGGCTCCTTTGTGTATAATGTCATATGATTACCACTTAAATCGCATTTTGTTAAACTATGACTATTTATTAACATTGGTAAATCATACTTATCGTTTTCATTTATAATTGTTCTCAGAGATCTTAAAAAATACAAATCAAGATAACCACCAAAATAATTAACACTATATCTTTCAGGTTTATGATTTTTTAAGAAAAATGAGCCTTCTACTTTTTCTTGATTCGGGACTTCTAAATACGTTTCATTTTCAATTCCAATACCCCAATATAGTTCATTTGGTTTATAAGATGAAAAATATTTTTTATGTTTTATAAAAGACTCTTCTTTATCCATACTATACTGTTATACTGTTATACAGTATTATAATTATTTCCTACTTCATAACGAGTATAATTTAAATGAGTTTTTTTCAAATCTTCCACTTTTTGTTTACGAAACTTTAACAAATATATAATATATATTAATGAAAGTATGTAGAGAATTGAAACATAATATACGGATATCATTTTATGAAAAACAAATATATTTTTTATAACTTCAATTTTATGATAATACATACGTATAATATCCACTAAATTGTAAGAGAATATGGAATACACCAAATTTGACAGTTAATAAACCAAAGTCTATCATATCTTTGCTATTAATTTTATTTGTTCGTATATAAATAATTGCTAATAAAGTAAGACTTGGTAATATAGCCATCAATAAGGTTTCCAGCGTAAATTTCCAAGGATTTTTAACCGGATAATCTAAATCTTTTACAATAATACTTATTGCGGATAAACCAATAAATCCAGAAACAATAATAAATAATAATAAAGATGTTGTAATAGTATTAGAGGAGATACCAAAAATTGTAGCATAAGAATCAGAACCTTTTCTTCCAAAATGGACAAAAAATATTAAAAATATTAAACCAACAATAAAACCAATTATAATAGGTAAAATAATATCGAATGAAACCATCTCTATATTAAAGTAAGAATAATCAATAGATATGATTCCATAAACCCAATCGTTTCATCATAGAAATTTTCGCATTTCCTACCATATGATTGAAATGTAGCAAGTAAGGATCTCCTAACTTCCATCTTCCTTCATTTACATAAACACCATTCGGAAATAATGATCTGTCTAGGAACTCAAAAGGTATATCATACATACGTATATGTTTATTGACCCAAGGTTGGTCTTCTCGTATTTCTTTCCACAATGATAGATCATACAAAACAAAAGGGGACTTTTCTAAAGAAGTTCTTTTAAACGCAAAAAAACCTGTGCAACATTGTGTTTTATTTGGAGAACCATATAAATCATCACATTGGAATAGAAATGTTGTTTCTTTTAAGCTAAATTGTTCTTTGATATAAGGGATAAAATCTCTAAAAACAACTATATCACCATCTAAATAAATAACGTAGGTTGCTTCTGTTTTTAAACGTAAATCTTCCATAATTTCTAACTTCATACGATTGTAATTCATAAAAGTATCAGAACCAAATTGACTCGGTTGACTTCCTGGAGCAACAGGTTTTGTAGATTTATAATATAAAGAGGAAATATTCATTGTTCTAAAAAACATTTGTGATTCTTTGTCTACACAGACAATCATAAGTTTTATTTTTGGATTTACCTTTTGTAAAGATAAATATAGATTGTATGTTAAATATTTATATCCATTACTTGTCATCGTCCATAATAATGTTTCCTCTTTTATATAGGATTCATAATTCATTCGTTATTACTTATTTATTGTAAGATTATCTTTAGATAATGAAGAATAAAAATTAATAATTAAAAAAATTGATTACAATTTTTATTTATATAGTGTAACAAAATGATTAATATCATCGCCTTGGAGAAGGGAAGATATTATATTGGTAAACATTCTATTACAGATATTCAGAATGGTATTGGTCCCACATGGGTCAAAACATACAAACCCGTGAAACTTATTAAGCAAGTTACAAACAGTTTGGAATATGATACTCTACTTGAATATATGGAGAAATATGGTATTGATTATGTTCGTGGATCTACATATGTATCTATGGAATTGTCTCAATATGATAAAGATAAACTGAATAAATTATTATTTGGACCAAAGCCTGTATCTACTGAAATAATATGTATTTACTGTAAGGAGATTGGTCATAATGAATATTCTTGTGATATCTTGAAATATGATAAAGAAAATGAATTTCAACAAATTTCCTACAGAGGTCATAAAGGAAAGAGTAATACTGTATCCTACAATAATACTACAAGTAAAGGATATCAGTGTATGTATTGTGAAATGGAATTTGATAATCCTGATATCTTAAATAGACACATCCCTATTTGTAAAGATGAAGCATTTATTCGTCCTTCAGGTAAGGGATTGAATTGTGAACGCTGTGGTCGTAATACTCACGCAACAGCAAATTGTCGTGCGAAATCTGATATTTATGGCTATGATATTTAGAATTTAATCATAACGATTTTCATTATACTCTTCTATATTCATTTTTAATTCTTCTGACCAACATCCTTCTGTTGTAAGAATTAGTTCTAAATATTTTTTAATAAATATTTTTATGGTATCTATATCATATTCAGTATGAGAATCTAAATATGCGATAAACATATTAATAGTATTGGAAGATAATAATCGTATATCATCTTCAATAGAATCATCCATAAAATGAAAGAAAAAATCATAGAATGTATCTATAAATATATCAGTGATATCATTTGTTTCTAGAATCCATTCATAAAGATTATGACGATATAATTCTATTTTATTTAACATACAATTTGTGATTGTTCTTCTAACATTATTCATATTAATTTGATATGCCATCTTACTATATTCATAGAGTATTATTTAAATGATATATTCGAAAAATAGATTTAAAAAAATCATACAACTATTATAAAGATATTTAAATATGCCTACATTGAAAATAAAAGCTAATAATATGATTATTTATCTTGAAAAATTAGATGAAGATGTATGGGGTGATGAATCTGATGAACAAACAATTGTAATAAGCATAAATTATTTAGCAGGATTTATATTAAATCATTCATCTCATATAATAACACTTCATTTAACGATAAAAGGATTACATGATTACACTATTGATTTTCATAGAGGTGGGATTGATAAAAAAGAAGCAAAACTAAGATATGATCAAGCAGTAATGTATTTAACAGGAGGTGATGTTTGTTGATATATAATCAACAGTTCTTAATACATTTCTTACCAATCATAAATATGTTACAGTATTTACATCTATTTTTTTCACAAGAGGAACAATAATATTTATAATTTGTTTTATAATACAAAACAACCTTTTCTTTCCCATTACAACCAAAACATTGAGGAATACATAAAGAAGAACAAAAGTTTTCAGAACCAATGCTGATAGAGTTTACTTGATTCATATAAGAAAATCCACATCTAGAACAATTTTTATATTTCACCTCCATCTTAGTAAAAATATTGATTCGTTATTTAAATCAATTTTTTCCAAAAAATTGATTTAAATTTTTGTAAATCAATACTATAAAAAATCATAATGGAGGGTCCTTTTATTATTGCTGGTATTCTTCTTATACTAACAATCATAATGAGAATAATGGATAGTGGTATTGATATTATTATAAAATATAAACTACAAATGATCGAAATTGGGAAGGATGTTGATATTTTGAAAGATGAAGTAAATAAGTTGAATCAACAGTTGAAACCTTTCATTAAGAGCAATGATTATTCCATCGTTTCAAAGAAGGTTGATGATAATTGGTCTTTTCTGTCAGAAGAAATAACTGATATTTATTCTGCTATTAAAAATATCAATACAGAGATTATGTATATGAAGAATAAAATTTGTTCAGAATAAAATCTATACTTTCTCCACTTTTCTAGAAAGAATCTTTGGATTTAATTTCGTAATATCATCTTTCCCCTTTTTTAAATAATCAAAAGAACAAGAATGATCTTCTGGCATTCTATGAGACAAACAAAAGGAATACTTGCATGAACAGTCTACAAGAATCATTTGTTTCTTTTTACAGAAAAAACATCTTGTTGGTTTCTCCATATTATAGAAAAATAAATATAAAAAAGTGGTATCAATTTTTACTTGTATTTTATTATACTACTTCAAAAGAATCTTTCATATCAATAAGGGGAGATTTTATTGCAGAAGCAGAATACATTGTATTAGGATTCAATACTTCATCTATTACAAGCGATTGATAAAATTTAATATTATTATGTGTCTGACTAATAGTGAGCCCTCCAACAACATTTGCGCAACCTCCTTCCAGAATTTTATTCACTTTCTCGGTCAACTCAAGTATATTGTCACTCCACAAAATAACGTATCGTAACATTTTTATAAGAGTATTAAAAAATTTATATATCAATTTTTTTAAACTTCTACTTTCATCGTTGCAAACATATTTTCTAAATCATCTATATCTGTTTTAACTGCCATTCCCCGAAACATATCCAATAAATCATCATCAATCGTATCTATCTTTTTCTTTTTATTCTTTATAAAACTATTTACTAAATTATCTAGAATATCTGCTTGAATCATTGTTGCTTCACTCCGAAGATTATTATTATCTTGTGTTTCAAGAATTTCATCTAAGGTTTTTAAAACTTTATAATAGACATCTATCAATTCTAAATATGGTATTTTATCATTCGTAATACCAATTGTTTCATAAATATCCGGAGATGTTTGTTGGATATGTTTTATAATTGATTCCTTATTTTCTATAGTTTCTAATTTATCTAAAATCTTATCTTTCTTTATATCATACTTCTCTCTTTCTTCAGCAGTCAAATCTTTATTATCAATATCTATAACTGCTTTAAAAAATAATTTAAAATGATTTAACATTTCTCCATACTTTTCGTAATCATTCTCATTTTTTGATAAATATTTTTTAATAGCTTTTTGTGTAGAACGTTTTGATAAAATACTTTTTGATAGTTTAAATTTAGCGAACCTAGATTTTTTAAATGTTTTTAATGTTTTTAATGTTTTTAATCTTTTTAATGTTCCCATACTTTTTTTTTTTTGAGTTTTAGAACTTTTCATCTATATATCATTTAAATAAAAAATATATATCCCTATCAATGAATCCCGTAGAATCTGGAAGAACTTTAGAAGATATTGTTCAACTTGCTACTTTAAAATTACCTCTAAAAAGTTATAGAGAATACGATATCCGAACGCATTTTGAAGACCCTTCTTTGAATGGTGTAGATCATTGGTTACAATATAATAAGAAACATATATTAATACAAGATAAATGGAGAGAGACCACTAGTCAACCAGAGGTAGGACAATTCTTACAATGTGCTGATAGAATTTCATCACGGTTGCCAAAAGAAGATAAAATATTTTTAATCTGGTGTTCAAAGAAAGAACCAACTTCTTTTTCTTTGGCAATGCTTTTGGAAAAGAATGTAAATATTGTTGTTTGTGGAACAAGTATTGAAAATTTAGCAAGACTCTGTATTCTTCAGATTTGCGATTGTTTACAGTTAGACCCAATACCATCCTTAGTAGAAATTCGTGGATTTTCTTCTATAAAAACGATGGATCGTTCTAGCATCTTTATTGATTTATATGACGATACTGAAGATAAGAAATCTATCAATAATACGATTGATAAAATACACATTGTTTTCACAAAAATCTATGAATCTATTGTATCAGAAGAGTTGAAATCATTTGTGGAATCCTTTTTACCAAAAGATACTCAATTTACAAATTATGGAAAAGTAGATTTTAATTTCTTTCTAAAATCTTTAAAACCAATGTGTATTCCTACAAAGACAAAAAAGTTGTTATCTGAAAATTATTTCTTTTATGTCAAAATGCGTAAAGTATCTATTTCTCTAACAATTTTGATAAATGAATATGAAATGAAACGAAAAACTTTATCAAAGAAGTCTGCTTGGGCAAAAACACTCTGTTCTATGAAATGTAATCCAGAACCTATTTCTGAAACAGAGTTCTATTCTAGTATAGAATTTTGTGAGGATTATTATATAACTGTTACAGAAATAAATGAAATTGATGATACTGTTCGTCATATCTTAACAAATGGTTCAAGAGCCTACAGACAAATTAAAAATCCTAAATTTGAGAACTGTTTTAATGGTCTAAATGTATAACCCTGATATATATAGGATGTTTCAGCAAGAAAGTTTAGAAAATCAACTATATGTCTTTGTAGTTCTATGGTTGATAGTTCTAACTGGAGGATTTGTTCTCTATCTTTCTAGCAGACTTATTCATCAATTTCCATCGCATACGATTGATTTGTAATAATTTCTCTCACATAATCTCTCACACATTGTGCTAATTCATCTACACTTACATCAGAACAAATAATTTTTACTTTCTTTCGATTCAGATCAGGGATCGCATTTCTGCTTGGGGGAGTCTTACAAGCCCATATGAGAAAGAGATTATTACCAATCTTTTCACAAATTTTGTCAACACAATTTAAGAATTGTGCTGCTTGTGGCTGACTTGCTGGTCTTGCTACCCATTTATCTTGAATTAAGATATAAAATGTTCTAAATTGTATGTAGTTATCCACACCATTTAGAGTATTGTCGTTAAAATGTTTTTTTATTCCTTCATCTGTAGAGATATTATACACAACACCTGGCAAAGAAGAAATTTCTAACCGAATCTTTTCTTCCAGAAGATATCCTTCCACCACTGGATTCATTTTTGGTGAAAACAAATATGTTACAAAATTGAATCAATTTTTTTGCTTTATAAGGTAACAATGAGTGATGTAGACAATTTAACAGAATCATTAAAAAGCAAGTTAAAGCTTTCTGAAGATGTAAAACCATTAATGAATAGAATCAATACTTGTAATCTTATTAATGAACGAATCGCAAAAGAAATATGTAAAGACACAATTAAAGCATTATCTGATATACAATGTTTAGATAAATATAAAGAATGTGATTCATTAAAGAAGAATGTTGTAGCACTTACAAATGTTCTTGAGAAAAATAATATTGATGCAGTTAAAAGTAAACAAATTACCGATGATTATTTATTATCTCTTATTCCTCCAGGATTAAAAGGAGTGATTCGTGGAAATAAATTTAATGAATCTGTAAAAGAACATATTCTTTCTCTCAATCTTGATAAAGAACTATATGATATTCAATTTGAAACGAAATGTTCTCAATACGAAACAAGTGAAATCCCAGATTGGTATGTCTTAGAAAAGAGTAGCAAAAAGGTTATGATTGGAATGAATCAATTGGATTTGTGGGGAGGAGGACAACAATTCAATCGTGGTTCAAAATATATTATGACATTTCCTGATAATTCAGACAAGGTTCGTTTGGTATGCGTTGTGGCAAATGAAATTACTCTTACTAGTGAAAAAAACAAAGCGTTCAAACTCTTTCAAAAAGGTTTTGAAGAAAATACTTTGTGTTATTTGAAGAATTTGAAAAGTATTATTGACTCATTCTTTCAAAAGTAATTTATTCAAGACAACATTGATTTCACCCTTTGATAAACTTCTTGGACCAACTGTATTCGATGGAAATGTATGAGCATTCATATCGATTACTATTTTATCTTTTTTTGTTATATCATTTAACTTAATAAAATAATGAGATTGTGCTGATACTTTCTTTCCTTTAAGCATCGTAGTTCCAGCGTTTACACCAACACGTCTCACTGAAATATCATAGGATTCAGTTTGTTTTACATAAGTAAAGCCCACTGGTTCTTCAATAGATTCATCAACTCTTTCTTCACCTTTTTTCTGCCATATTTGAAAGATACAAGGCACATCATAGGATTCTCCATTCACTTCAAATGAATTTTTCTCTAACTCTTTTGTAAATAAACAATGAAAGTTCTTAGGAAATACTTTGTTCATACTGGGTTTCACAAAAGATCTTGGTAGAATAAAAGCAATTACAGAAGCAAAGGTAGAAGAATGTTTTATAAACTTCTTTGCTACTGAAGATTGTTTTCCAAATGGAGGATTCCCATAAATAAGAATTGGTTTTTCTATATTCGGTGTATATTCAAGAAAATCTTGTTTTAAAACCTTTTTATGTTTTGGGTCAATATCGAAAGCAATACATTTCTTTGTTAAGAAGGAACCATTACCAGCAGATGGTTCTATCCATTGATAACTTGTATGATCTTTGATTATATCTTGAATAGATTCTATACATTCTTTTGCTACAGATGATTTTGTATAGAATTGATCTTTTGTGTTTACTCGTTTCTTCCCCGTATCTTGTTTATTCATAGTATATATGTATATATAATATTTATATATCAATTTTACTTAAAACCGACTTACTATATAGTATAGAAATGAACTTTGATTATGAATCTATGAATTTGATTCCTAAAAAATGTATCGTAAATTCCAGAAGTGAATGCGATACAAGTATTCAATTTGGTCCCCATAGATTTGAGATACCAGTTGTTCCAGCAAATATGGAATGTGTGATCAATGATGATATCGCTATTATGTTAGCAAAGAACAAACATTTTTATATTCATCACAGATTTGATAATGATATTATTGCTTTCTGTAAAAAAATGAAAGAACTTACTTTACCTACTAGTATATCGATTGGTGTAAATGAAGATGCTTATCTACTTCTAAAAGAGTTAGTTATTCATAATATTGTTCCAGATTATATTACAATTGATATAGCGCACGGACACAGTATGAAAGTAGAAGCAATGATGAAAATGATTAAAGCAACATTTCACGAAGAACCTTTTATCATCGCTGGAAATGTTTCTACTGGTGAAGCAGTTCGTGATCTTGAGTCTTGGGGTGCGAATGCTATTAAAGTTGGTAT
>Ga0114963_10000236_pt1 | contig 36539 bp, 45 predicted proteins | sample C_131016_EF_Meta_FD_87019 | JGI IMG/M metagenome (GOLD analysis project Ga0114963, IMG submission 87019) | Freshwater microbial communities from Lake Croche, Canada to study carbon cycling - C_131016_EF_MetaG | ecosystem: Environmental > Aquatic > Freshwater > Lake | place: Lake Croche, Canada... | reverse complement strand
TGGAAGGTGCAGTAAAAAATCTTCCCAGCGCTGAATGGCTAGTCCGCGAAGGCGTGCGCGCATGACGGGGGCAATGCCCTCCAAAGGATCACCCTTTAAGAGCTGCGCTACCATTCGTTTTGGCTTAATGGGGTAGAGCCAAGATTCCGTCTATTTCAACTAAAGCATTGCGTGGCAAGGACGCCACACCAACTGCCGCGCGGGCAGGGTAAGGAGCGACAAGATATTCCGCCATGATTTCATTTACCCGAGCAAAATGAGATAAATCTGTAAGGTAAACCGTTAAACGAACCAGATCATTCAGGCTCCCACCAGAAGCAACAGCAACCGCACGTAAATTATTTAATACCTGATGAATTTGGGCGTCGATTCCATCCACCATTGTCATGGTTTCTGGAGCCAGGCCGATTTGACCTGACATATACACGGTATGGCCATGGCGAACTGCTTGGGAATAAGTACCAATGGCGCTGGGTGCGTGGTCCGTTGAGATAATTTGTTTATCCATATGTTTGCTTAGTCTCCGTGATTAGCTTTCTAGGCGTGCGATGCGAACAACCTCAGGAAGGCTACGCAATGTTTGCATGACTTCGGCAAGGTGGTTTCGGTCTCGTACTGATATAGTGAAATTAAGACTGGCGTAAGCCCCCGTCTCTCGTTGATCTTGAAAAAGCGATTCAATATTGGCATTGGCTTCGGAAAATGCAGCTGCAACCGCTGCCAATACACCCCGTTGATGCACGCACATGAGACGAAGCGTGACTTCATAAGTTCGACCTGGAGTGTGATCCCATTCCACATCAATCCAATCCTCGCCAGATGAATGTGCTTGTCGTATGGATTTACATTGGTGAGTATGAACAATCAACCCTTGTCCGTTTTTGATCACACCAATAATGGGGTCACCGGGAATGGGCCTGCAGCAAGTAGCAAGTTGAACCGCTAGTCCCTCCGTGCCATGAATGATGACCTTGGCATGTTGGGTTTGGCTATCGGTTAGGGGAAGATCGTTGCCGTGAAGAAGTCTTCGTGCCACCACCATATTCAGTCTGATTCCAAGGCCAATATCAGCAAACACCTCGTCTTGGGTTTTAGCGCGATCCCCCTTGAGAAGGCGCTTCCAATGCTCTGTGGTTATATTATCTGGATCAAACTGCAATGCGCGTAAGGCCTGATTGAGCAGGCGTTCGCCTAATTCTAAAGACTCGCTATATTGTCTGGTTTTGAGGTAATGGCGAATATGGCTGCGTGCTTTTCCGCTTGCCACAAAACTCAGCCATGCAGGGTGAGGGGCCGCATCGGGTGCAGTAATAATCTCAATGCGATCTCCGCTTTTAAGCGCTGTTCGCAAGGGAGCAAGTTCATTATTGACCTTGGCTGCTACACAACGATTGCCCACATCCGTATGGACGGCATAAGCAAAGTCCACACAGGTGGCACCACGTTGTAAGCATTTGATCATGCCCTTAGGAGTAAATACGTATACATCACCTGGGAATAGATCAACCTTAATATGTTCAAGAAACTCAACAGGATCACGATTCTCAGTTTGAATTTCAAGAAGTGACTGCAACCATTGAGTGGTTTGTTGTTGAACCTCATTGAGTGAGGTCTCAGAATTTTTATACATCCAATGGGAAGCTACGCCTGATTCAGCCAGTCTGTGCATTTCCATCGTGCGAATTTGGATTTCTATGGGGTATTCGTAGGGGCCAAATAGTGTGGTGTGCAAAGAGCGATAACCATTTGCCTTGGGAACGCCAATGTAGTCCTTGAATTTTCCAGGAATGGGGCGATACAAAGTATGGAGCGCACCAAGGACCATGTAACACGAAGGTACATCCTTGACTAATATACGGAAGCCATAGATATCAAGAACCTTTGAAAAAGGCAGCATTTTTTCAGACATTTTCATGTAAATGCTGTAAAGATTTTTTTCTCTGCCCGTTACCGTTGCTTCAATCTTTTGTGCTTCTAGCCTTTGGGTAATTGCCGCTAAAATTTTACCAACCAACTCGCGCCGATTTCCGCGAGCTGACTTCACTGCTTTGGAGAGCACCTGATGACGATTAGGGTACAAATAAAGAAACCCCAAATCTTCTAATTCTTGATGCACTCTATGCAAGCCCAAGCGATTTGCTATGGGGGCATAAATCTCAAGTGTTTCTCGAGCGATGCGTTTTTGTTTTTCTGGAGACATGACGTCAAGTGTGCGCATATTGTGCAGGCGGTCGGCGAGCTTAACCAAAATGACGCGGACGTCTCGCGCCATGGCGAGCAACATTTTGCGAAAATTTTCTGCCTGGGCTTGCTGCTCAGATTGAAACTCCACTTGGTCTAGTTTGCTCAGCCCCTCAACCAATTCTTCAACCGCACGGCCAAACTGGCGGCCAATCTCTTGACCTGTAGTAGATGTGTCTTCGACTGTATCGTGAAGCAGCGCGGCCGAAAGTGCTTGCGCATCAAGGTGCCACCCCGCGCAAATAGTTGCGACTGCTAAGGGATGCGTAATGTAGGGTTCGCCGCTACGGCGTGTTTGGTTGCGATGCGCTGCCTCTGCAACCGCAAAGGCTTTTTCCACCATCACGACATCTTTTGGCTTGAGATAGTCGGACACCATCTCACTCAACCCGGTTACGAGTGAACCGAGCGAACTGTTAAAGATGGGGGTGGGCTCATTCACGGCTTATTTCCGCTGCGTTGATAGCAGCGGTCGCGCGTTTATTAGGTGGGCGTGCGTTGCAACAAAATTTCGGCTCCATACTTACCTGCTGCAATTTCGCGCAGGGCCAGCACCGTGGGCTTGTCCTTGTTAGGGTCAAGCATAGGGGTTGCGCCATTAGCGAGTTGGCGTGCGCGGTAGGTTGCGGCAAGCGTGAGCTCAAAACGGTTAGGGATGAGCTTGAGTGCGTCGTCAATCGTAATCCGGGCCATGATGCGTTCCTTATAGGTCTAGGGTGGACAGGATCTGGGGGCGGCGGAGAAATTGCTGCTGTCGCCGACATCGACCTGAACGAACAACGGCAGCGAGATCGTCTACCGCATCCGAAAACTGATCATTGATAATAACATATTCAAATTCTCCCGCATGGCTTAAGTCCTCGTGGGCCGCGGCTAAACGTCGTGAGATGACTTCTTTGGTATCCGTTCCTCTACCGATTAATCTCTGTTCAAGGCTCTCCAGGCTGGGGGGTAAAATGAAGATATCAACGCATGCAGGAAAAAGCGTTCTGACTTGCTGTGCGCCCTGCCAGTCAATTTCCAAAAGAACGTCATTACCTTGAGCCAGTTCATTCCGAATCCATTTGGCAGAGGTGCCATAACCATTTCCATAAACCTCTGCAGATTCCAAGAATTCTTTGGCTTCGCGCATTGCATTAAACTGATCGCGGCTGATGAAGTGATATTCACGCCCATCTTGTTCGCCCTGTCTGGGTGTGCGTGTGGTGTGCGAGACCGAAAGATGCAGGCGAGAATCTTTGTTCAGCAACGCTTTAACGAGGCTAGATTTGCCCGCACCTGAAGGGGCGGCAATCAGAAAAATAGATCCGGCAAATGCTTCCAAGGTACTAATTCCAAATTCTATCTAATTTTGGGAAATCGATCGTTGAGGCTAAAGCTTTTAAATTGGAGCGGGTGAAGGGAATCGAACCCTCGTCGTAAGCATGGGAAGCTTCTGCTCTGCCATTGAGCTACACCCGCATTATTGAAACTGATTCTATCAGAATAGGCTTAGCCCTAAATCATGCAAATTGCCGTGATAAGATTCTCAGAACAATACGGAATTTTTTCATGCCGCTTATTCTCATCAACGGCGAATCGCGCTTGCTGCCGGACAACTTAACTGTCGCTCAAGCCATTGTTTCGCTGGGCTTAACGGGTAAACGCATCGCTGTGGAATGCAATGGCGAAATCGTTCCTCGTGGCCGGCACTCTCAGCATCTTTTGCGTGAAGGGGATCGGGTAGAAATTGTAGCGGCAGTTGGCGGTGGTTAAGCCCAAAATCAATCCATCATTTGCTGAGTGAAAACATTTAAGAGCCCTATGGATCCCTTTATTCTTGCTGGAAAAACATACGCATCCAGATTATTGGTTGGAACGGGAAAGTACAAAGACTTTACTGAAACCAAAGCGGCCATCGATGCCAGCGGGGCCAATATTTTGACCGTAGCCATTCGCCGAACCAATATTGGGCAGACTGCAGGTGAACCCAATCTTCTGGATTACCTTTCGCCTGATCAATACACCTTGCTGCCCAATACGGCGGGTTGCTATAACGCTGAAGACGCGGTGCGCACATTGCGTTTGGCCAGGGAATTGCTAGATGGACATCGTTTGGTCAAGCTAGAAGTATTGGGCGATTCGCATACCCTTTTTCCTAATATGGTTGAAACCTTAGTTGCGGCAAAAACACTCGTGAAGGAAGGGTTTCACGTGATGGTGTATTGCAGTGATGACCCCATTATGGCGCGAGAGTTAGAAGAAATTGGCTGTGTAGCGGTGATGCCACTCGCTTCTCTCATTGGTTCAGGAATGGGCATTTTGAATCCTTGGAACCTCCGTATCATCTTGGATCATGCCAATGTTCCTGTGATTGTAGATGCTGGGGTAGGGACTGCTTCCGATGCCACCATTGCAATGGAGTTAGGCTGTGCGGGTGTATTGATGAATACTGCAATTGCGCAAGCCGGTAATCCCATACTCATGGCTTCGGCCATGCGCAAGGCTGTGGAATCGGGTCGCGAAGCTTTTTTGGCGGGTCGCATGCCGCGAAAAGAATATCAAGCCAGTCCGAGTTCACCCACTAGCGGGATGATTGCTTGATCATCGAACCACAAGAAGAGCAGGCTGCTCCGCATCCCCATATTCGAAGCTTTGTGGTGCGGGCTGGACGTATGTCTGTTGCCCAGACGCGCGCGATTGAAACTCTATTTCCGCTTTATGGTTTGGAATATAAATCACAAGCCTTGGATGCCCGATCACTATTTGGCCGCCCAGCGCCCTTGGTTTTAGAGATTGGTTTTGGGATGGGTGACACCACTGCTGACATCGCCGCACAACAACCTCAATTAAACTTTCTGGCGATTGATGTGCATCCACCTGGAGTGGGTAATCTACTAAAACTGATTCAAGAGCGGCAACTGACTAACCTAAAAGTTATGCAGCACGATGCTGTAGAAGTAGTCCAAAACATGATTGCAGAAAGTAGTCTGCATGGTATCCATATTTACTTCCCCGATCCGTGGCCCAAAGCCCGTCATCACAAACGCCGGCTGATTCAGCCAGCTTTTGTGGCCTTGCTTAGTTCACGTTTGAGTTTAGATGGGTACTTTCATTGTGCTACCGACTGGGAAAATTATGCAGAGCAAATGCTAGAAGTATTGCGCGCAGAACCTAAGCTTGCAAATACTTCAACAGGCTTTGTGGAAAGACCAGAATGGCGGACAGAAACTAAATTTGAACGCCGCGGATTAAAACTAGGTCACGGCGTGTGGGATTTGGTTTTTAGGCGTCGCGTAGAAAAGCCTGAATAAGATCGTTCAAAAATCGACTGCCTAGTTCAGTTGGTGCAACATGCTTCGTATCCCTGTGCACTAAGCCTTTTAGTTCTAGCTCATCTAGCGTGGGTAAAAATCTTTGGAGCGGCAGCCCTGTTCGGCGACTAAACAGATCTAAAGAAAATCCTTTGCTTAAGCGAAAGGCATTCATCGCAAACTCGAAAGGAAGATCTTCAGCCGCTACGCGCTCACTGGATTGCAGTGCGCTCTTGTTTTCTGTGGTGGCTTCCATCCAGGAACGCGGATGACGATGACGAACTTCGCGTACTACATGATCGCGATACGATAGCTTGCCATGCGCACCTGGCCCAAGACCAAGGTAATCACCAAAGGTCCAATAATTCAGATTATGCAGGCACTCTGCACCGTGCTTGGCATAGGCGGAGGTTTCGTAATGTTTAAAACCGGCTTGCTCGAGCCGATCTGTAATTGCATCTCCGATTTCAGCCGCTTCGTCGCTATTGGGCACGGCGGGAGGATGACGATAAAAAGGGGTATTAGGTTCAAGTGTGAGTTGGTAACAAGACAAATGTGTGGTGCCAAAACTCAATGCGGTTTCTAAATCCTCTATCGCTTCCGCCTGGGTTTGATGAGGCAGGGCATACATGAGATCCAAGTTCACTCGAGGAAAAATCTCTTGCGCCAATGCCGCCGCGCGACGGGCTTCATCGGCATCATGAATCCTTCCGAGCGTTAAGAGATGTTGAGGATTGAAGCTCTGAATCCCCAGCGATACTCTATTTATCCCGGCTGCACGGTAAGCCTTGAAGCGCTCTATTTCAACTGTTCCGGGGTTGGCTTCCATCGTAATTTCAGCATCCACATGCAGCGGCAATAAAGTGCGCACCATGGTTAATAAGTGATCTAACCCTTCAGCGCTTAACAAGCTGGGGGTGCCTCCTCCAATAAATATCGTTTCAATGCGCCGCCCCCAGACTGAGGGAAGTGCGGCGTATAAATCTGCTTCGAAGGCTTTTAGGTAAGCCGCTTCAGGAAGATCAGCTGAACGAAATTCGTGAGAATTAAAATCACAGTAGGGGCACTTGCGCACGCACCATGGAAAATGAATATAAAGCGATAAAGGAGGCGGCTGATCAAAAAACACCCCAAATCGAGGTGGCGCTACGATTTGCATAATTCAATTAATCGCCGCATGGCTTGAGCCCGATGACTCAAAGAGTTCTTTTGTTGCGAGGATAAATCCGCTGAGGTACAGCTCAATTCATTGATCCAGAAAAGAGGGTCGTAACCAAAGCCTCCGCTGCCAGAGGGCTGTTGAACAATATTTCCTGGCCAACGTCCCTGCGCCACAATAGGGTCAGGATCTTCAGCATGGCGAATCAAAACAAGCGTGCAAACAAATGCCGCACGTCGATCAGCGATACCGGCCATACGTTCTAGTAATAGCGCATTATTTCTGGCGTCTGATTTAGGCTCTCCCGCATATCGAGCAGAATGCACCCCAGGCGCACCACCCAGCGCATCCACACACAAGCCTGAGTCATCAGCAAGACTAGGCAAGCCAGATAAACGTGCAGCATGACGCGCTTTAGCCAGCGCATTTTCAAGGAAGGTTAGATAGGGTTCGGGAGCTTCAGGAATAGCTAATTCGCCTTGCGAAATAAGAGAAATCCCAATGGGCTCAAGCAAAGCAGCAAACTCTTTACGTTTTCCATCATTGTTACTTGCAAGCAGCCATTGTTTAGGATTCATCATTCACCTTGAAGTGTGAGATTAACCTTGAAGGGCAAGCGCCTGTAGGCGCATTAACTCTTGGGTACCCTTTTTGCCTAGGGCCAGCATGGCTTGCAGATGCTCCGGTGAAAAGGGCGCGCCTTCAGCGGTTCCTTGAATTTCAACAAAACTTCCTGCAGCCGTCATCACCAAATTCATATCGGTTTCACAGCCTGAGTCTTCTTGGTAGTCCAGATCCAAGAGCGCGCGACCTTCAAACATACCTACAGAGATGGCAGCCACCGGCTCGCGAACAGGGTTTTCAACAATGAAGCCTTCTCCTTGCATCCAACTCACCGCGTCCATCAAGGCTAACCATGCTCCCGTGATAGATGCCGTGCGGGTTCCTCCATCAGCCTGCAACACATCGCAATCAATTTGAATGGTTCGCTCTCCCAAAGCCTTCAGATCTACAACAGAGCGCAAGGAGCGGCCTATCAAACGTTGAATTTCTTGTGTTCGGCCACTTTGCTTGCCGGACGCTGCTTCCCGGTTGCTGCGAGTATGCGTAGCGCGTGGAAGCATGCCATATTCAGCCGTGAGCCAGCCTTGGCCTTTACCTTTCAGGAAGCCAGGAACTTTATCTTCCACGCTGGCAGTACAGAGCACCCGCGTGTCGCCAAACTCCACGAGAACCGAGCCTTCTGCGTGATGGGTAAACTTTCTGGTAAATCGGATGGGACGCAGTGCATCGTCAGCGCGTTGATGGGCTCGCATAGTGAATCTCCAAAGTGAATGTTTCCTTGATAACATCACCGTCTTTCCAGCGCAACGACCTGACCATGAATTCGATCTTTAGCATGACCGGCTATGCCGCAGTAAACAAGGATCTGGCTTGGGGTAGCCTGACCATTGATCTCAAAACAGTCAATCACCGTTACTTAGAGGTGAGTTGGCGCGGCCCTGAAGAATTACGCCATATTGAGGCTGCAATGCGTGAGGCGATTGGTCATCGCATTTCCCGCGGTAAAATTGAATGCCGTATCAATTTGCATCTCAAGGATGCACAAGCCAGCGCTGAACCCAATTTTGAATTATTACAAAAGCTGGCGCATTGGCAAGGTGAGGTACGAAAGCTACACCACAGTGCGTCTCTCTTAACTGTGGCGGAATGTTTATCCTGGCCAGGGATGTTTCAAAGAACTGCCGTAGATGCCGAAGAGCTTTCTCTTCTTACTATGACGCTTCTGGGGGATGCACTGGGTGAGTTGTGCTCCAGCAGGGCACGTGAAGGTGATCGTCTACGTTCACTTCTCATTGAGCGTGCCCAAGAAATTGAGCGCTTGCGGCTTGAGGTGAGCCCTTCTATCCCGCTTCTCGTAAAACAATATCAGGACAAACTAGCAATCAAATTGCGCGAAGCCTTGGGGCGTGACGACGAAGATCGTGTCAGGCAAGAAATAGTGATGTATGCCTCGCGGATTGATGTGGAAGAAGAAATTGCGCGCCTTGGCGTTCATGTTTCAGAGTTGCTGCGAGTCCTAGATAAAGGGGGCGCAGTGGGTAAACGGCTCGATTTCCTGATGCAGGAATTACATAGAGAAGCGAATACACTAGGCTCTAAATCTGTTGCTAGCAGTACCTCAGCTGTATCGCTTGAGCTTAAAGTGCTGATCGAGCAGATGCGCGAACAAGTTCAAAATTTGGAATAAGTTTTAATTTTTTTCAAGGGCGGCGAAAGCGCAAGACGGTGCTGGCCGTGCACTCAACCTTGGAGTTGCAGTCAATAAAGGTGAGAACAAGCTGAAGCAAGAATTGCAGAATGCAATTACTGCAATGCAAGCTGACGGCAGCTTGGCGCGTATTTATGCCAATCATTCTGCTACTTGGGTTGCACCCGATTAAGAAAACCAAATTTAAGCTTTATGATTGAATTTGGTTTTGATCGGCCTTTTGCCCGAATTGCTTAAGCTTTCTGTACAGTCTATTTCGACTGATTCCTAAAGTTTTCGCTGCTGCAGAAACATTACCCCCAAAGCGGCGCAGAGCCTCTTCCATTGTTTTCCACTCTGCTTCATCTAAGCTGAAACTCGAAGAGGAGCTGTTGGATGATGGACTCAATTCCATCATTCGGTTTTCAGCAAAAGAGGTATTGAATGTCTGAGTGGCGCTGAAAGATGACTTGGATTCCGCAATAAAATCATCTGCAAGACAGAATAGATCGAGTACTTTGGAATCATCCATTAAAGCGATACCTGTTCGAATGACGTTACGCAATTGGCGAATATTTCCTGGCCAAGGATGCGAAACTAAAAGCTGCATCACTTCATCACTTACCGTTGCGTTCATTCCTTGGGAAAGGCATTCATCCTCGAGTAATTGCGCAACCAGATCTCGAAGGTCTTGTCTTTCTCGTAAAGCGGGCAATAACACAGTGAAACCATTCAAACGATAGAACAAGTCTTCTCTAAATTTACCCTCAGCAACGAGATCTCTGAGACGTCTGTGCGTTGCGCACACCACATTGATATCCACCGGAAAGCTACGACCGCTTCCCAGAGGATTCACTGCTCTATCCTGTAAAACCCGCAGTAAGCGGGCTTGCATAGCCATAGGCATATCGCCTATTTCGTCTAAGAAAAGGGTTCCGCCATCGGCCTCACGAATGCGTCCCAGGGAACCGCGTTTACGCGCTCCTGTAAAAGCGCCTTCTTCATAGCCAAAAAGTTCAGATTCGATCAAGGTGTCAGGGATAGCAGCGCAATTGACGGCCACAAATGCTTTATTGGATCGAGGGCCGTGGTCATGTAAAGAACGAGCAACCCACTCCTTTCCGCTACCCGACTCTCCTTCAATCAAAAGAGGAATGCCAGAAGCCATCACCCTTCGAGCGCGCTCCACCACTTGGGCCATTTTTTGGTCGTGACGACCTATCTCTGAGGGGGAAGGGTGCAGACGATGGGTCGGTTTTTTTGTGCTTGATTGATTTGGTGTAAATTGAGGTAAAGCTGGCGTTGTGCTGATGATTTTTTGCTGAGATCGTGCAATCTGCAAAGATAAGGCCACCGATATTCCGCGTGGAAGGGTGCATGAGAAGGTGGCTTGGGTAAAAGAATTTGATCTTCCCAAAGCCTGCTCAAAAGGTAGGCCAAACAAATGCTCAAAAGATTCACCGCAGCTTGGGGAGGCAAGTAATTCCCGCCCGGTATGGTTAAGGGCAACCAAGCGTCCTCCATCATCAAAGGCTGCGCGTCCCTCTGCAACGCTGAACAAATAAGCCCGTTGTGGATGAAATCGGACGAGGTGAAACCCTACTGCGGCCTCATCGAACAATCGGTCTTCGATCATTTGTGCGCCCAAGCGAACGAGGGCTAAGGTGTGATCCTGATAAGAACGATAATCCCCTGAAATATCCAAGACCCCTGCTAAATCCCCAAAGCCATCAAAAATGGGGGAGGCTGAGCAGGTTAAAAACTGATTTTGTTCAACATAATGTTCGGCGGCGTGCACGAGTACTGCAGAACGTTCTACTGCTGCCGTTCCGATCGCATTCGTTCCCTTTGTTTCCTCGTCCCAGCGCACACCTGGTTTGAGCGCTACTCGCTCCGCGCGTGAAATAAAGTCATCGTCACCTACTGAATGCAGAATCAAGCCTTGCGGGTCACTCAGCAACACCATACTTCGGGTGTTGGAAATTTGATGGGAAAGGTTGTGCATAATTGGAGCCGCGCCATTGACGAGGCGCTCAAAGCGGCCTGCGCGCTCTTTGAGTTCATAGCTGCTTAAGCGCTCTGGAGCTCTGCCGCCTGCCAAACTGAGGCCTTGATCAGCACAACGGCGCCATGATCTTTGGATTTCAGCGGGGATGGAGTTGCGACTGATTGAACCTGAATCAACCACCCGCTCCTTCAGCGCCATGAGCTCGCTCGAAGTTTGTTTTGCTCGACCGCCCATCGCGTGGGTCTCCTCCCTAATCTGCTCCGCCTAGACGGGCAATTATTATTCTTTTTGCTGAGTTTCAGCTATGTCGACTATTTTTTGTGTTGAAAAAGTCTGAGTAGTCCTTTAACAGTACCTTGTTAAAATAAAAAGCGCAATCCGAACAATCCCTTAAATGATTTTTGTCTAAGTCAGAGCTTAGATAATGTAAAGGGAATCTATGGCATTATTGTTCCGAAAACTGTTCCGAATCGGAACAATTATTCAAAAAAAATGCGTCATCACTTCGCTAAGATAATTCAAAAAAGAAATCCTCTTTTATGCGTTTTTTGCAGTAAAACCTTGCTAGGATGGACAGCTGAAGCATTATCCAAATCCAAACAATCAGAATTGGCGCGCTTCATGCTTATCAAAATATAGACCCTGAGAAAACAGGGGATTTCACCACTCAAAAAAATTCCGGAGGAATAATCAATGAGCGCTATTGAACCAGGCAAATACGGCTTCGCCGTTCCATTTAAACAACGTTATGGCAACTTCATCAATGGCGAGTGGGTCGCGCCTGTGAAAGGCCAGTATTTTGATAACGTGACCCCTGTAACAGGCAAAGCATTTTGCGAAATTCCTCGCTCTACTGCAGAGGATATTGAACTGGCATTAGACGCTGCGCACGCTGCTAAAATATCGTGGGGAAAGAGTTCCCCCACTGAGCGCGCTAACATGCTGAACAAGATTGCCGACCGAATGGAAGCCAATCTTGAACTTATTGCAACTGCCGAAACCTGGGATAACGGTAAGCCCATCCGCGAAACCACCTTTGCAGATATCCCCTTGGAGATTGACCACTTCCGTTATTTCGCTGGTTGTATTCGCGCACAAGAGGGTTCTATTTGCGAAATCGATAGCCAAACCTATGCTTATCATTTTCATGAGCCATTAGGTGTCGTAGGCCAGATCATTCCTTGGAACTTCCCCATTTTGATGGCAGTTTGGAAGTTGGCTCCCGCATTGGCTGCAGGTAACTGCGTCGTATTGAAGCCTGCTGAGCAAACTCCCGTTTCTATCCTTGTGTTGTTTGAACTGATTGGCGATTTGATTCCCAAAGGCGTCGTGAACATCGTAAACGGTTTTGGATTGGAAGCGGGTAAGCCGCTGGCCTCAAATACGCGTATCGCTAAAATTGCGTTCACAGGTGAGACCACCACTGGCCGTTTGATCATGCAATATGCTAGCCAAAACCTGATTCCTGTTACCTTGGAGTTAGGTGGTAAGTCCCCCAACGTTTTCTTTGAGGATGTCATGTCAAAAGACGATGCATTCCTCAATAAAGCCATTGAAGGTTTTGTGATGTTTGCATTAAACCAAGGTGAAGTCTGCACCTGTCCTTCACGCGCATTGATTCAAGAATCCATTTACGACAAATTTATGGATCGTGTCATCAAGCGTGTTGCTGAGATCAAGCAGGGTAACCCTCTAGACATGACGACCATGATTGGTGCTCAGGCTTCTAATGAACAGTTAGAAAAAATCCTGTCCTACATGGATATTGGCCGTCAAGAAGGAGCACAGTGCTTGATCGGTGGTGAGCGCAATAATTTGGAAGGTGATTTAAGCACGGGTTACTACGTAAAACCTACCGTGTTTAAAGGCCACAACAAAATGCGTATTTTCCAAGAAGAAATCTTTGGCCCGGTGGTTTCAGTCACTACCTTTAAGGATGAAGCCGAAGCCTTGTCGATTGCCAATGACACCTTGTATGGCTTGGGCGCTGGGGTGTGGACGCGTGAAATGAATACCTCATTCCGCATGGGCCGTGGCATTCAAGCAGGCCGTGTTTGGACTAACTGCTACCATGCTTATCCCGCCCATGCAGCGTTTGGTGGTTACAAGCAGTCAGGTATTGGCCGCGAAAACCACAAGATGATGTTAGATCACTATCAGCAAACCAAGAATCTCTTGGTGAGCTACAGCGAGAATGCACTAGGCTTCTTCTGATCCTGGGCTCCTCCTAGTTGCTTGAACTAAAGCTGAATGCGCGGTGACCCTCTAACGGGGTTCACCGCGTTTTTACTTGGTATCATTTCGAAAATTATCCAAAAAACTTCTGGGGATTCACCCAAGAGGAGAAAGCAATGCTTCAGCAACATATCGCTCCGCCCAATAGTGCAATGCCAGGGCCAATAGGGGCATTCGAAGATGTGCCTCAGGTCTGCGCAACGCAAGCCTGTTTGGATTTATTAGATTTGGTCGTGAGTAAACACGGTCCTGTGATGTTTCATCAATCAGGCGGATGTTGTGACGGCAGCGCGCCTATGTGCTTTCCCTTAGGGGAGTTTCTGGTGGGCGATAGCGATAAATTAATGGGTCATATTGCCGGTCACCCTTTTTACATCAGCCAATCTCAGTTTGAATATTGGAAACATACCCAATTGACTATCGATGTCGTTCCGGGTCGTGGTGGAATGTTTTCTTTGGAAGGCTCAGAGGGATTACGCTTTTTGGTGCGCTCGCGTTTATTTACTGAAGAAGAATGGGCTTGGTTAGTTGCCAATCAACGTGTCTAAAAGGGAGTGATGTCACAAGCCCTATTTTCTTCCAGGCTTATTGCATGGCAAGAGCAGTTTGGTAGGCACGATCTCCCTTGGCAGAATACAACGGACCCTTATCGTATTTGGGTGTCAGAGATCATGCTGCAACAAACGCAGGTCTCCGCTGTCATTTCATATTTCCTACGCTTTATCGACCGCTTCCCTTCCCTTCCCGCGCTGGCTGCTGCCCCCGTAGATGAGGTCATGGCGCATTGGAGTGGTCTTGGCTACTACGCACGTGCCCGCAATATGCACAAAACTGCCCAAAGCCTGATCGCGCAAAACCTAATTCAATTGCCCACATGCCCAATTGAGCTAGAAAAACTTCCCGGCATAGGCAGATCAACTGCCGCAGCGATCGCAGCGTTTTCATCGGGTCACCGCGCCGCAATCCTGGATGGTAATGTAAAGCGCGTATTTGCCCGTCACTTCGCCATTCAAGGCTTCCCCGGCACCAAAGCGATAGAAAATAAAATGTGGGTACTCGCCGAATCTCTTCTTCCCGAAAGTAAAATCCAAGCATACACGCAAGGGCTCATGGACCTCGGCGCAACACTCTGCACTCGTACTCGCCCAAAATGTGTGCTTTGCCCTTTGCAAGAAACCTGCGAAGCGCTTCGCTTAGGAATGATAGAGAAGTATCCCGAGGCGCGACCGAGTAAGCCACGTGTCGAGCGGCACGCGAGGGCGTGGATGATTGTTCGCGGCCCAGGATCAGTGGCCTCGGAACACGCTATTCGGTCCGGCCCTGGAGCCGAAGAATTCTTATTGGAGCTACGCCCTCCCTCTGGCATCTGGGGAGGCTTGTGGTGTTTGCCCGAACATCTCTCACCTGAAATTGAATCCAATTTAGTTCCGGACACAAAGACTCAGCGCATTGAACACAGCTTCACCCATTTCAAGCTCTTTTTAACCATACAAAAGGCTAAATACACTGGATCAAACCAGGACCATAGTCTCGTGATATCGGAGCCTGATCAAGCCCCTAGAAAATGGTTTACCTTGGAGAAAGCGCTAGAGTCAGGCTTACCCGCACCCCTGCGAAAATTGCTGCAAGACATCAATAAGAATAAAGAATCATAGTTTTTTATCCTTGAGCATTGCTGGCTCATCTCCCCAGCGGGGACCCAGCGAATGCACAATACCGATCTGATCCAATATGCGAGCCACAACAAAATCCACTAAATCCTGAATGGTTTGAGGGTGATGATAAAAGCCTGGATTGGGGGGCAAAATGACGGCCCCCATCCTTGCCAATTTCAACATATTTTCAAGATGCAGGGCTGAAAAGGGCATTTCACGTGGCACCAGAACAAGCTTGCGCCCTTCCTTCAAAACTACATCGGCCGCTCGTTCAATCAGATTGTCAGATAAACCCATAGCGATAGCTGCAAGCGTTCCCATGCTGCAAGGACATACCACCATTGCATCAGGAGGATTAGAACCTGAAGCAACGGGAGCAAACCATTCTTCCCGCCCAAAGCCCCTTAGCTGCCCCTCTGCTGCACCATAGCGCTCACTTAACCATTGGGCTGCATCGGTAGCGCGTGATGGCAGGGAAAGATCAAGTTCTTGCTTGGCCACAATTTGAGCGGCCTGAGAGTACAGCAAATAAATCTGTGCGCCACTCTGAACCAATGCTTCAATGAGTCTCAGCCCATAAGGCATTCCAGAAGCACCCGTAAAAGCAACCGTGATGGTAGGCTGTGCGTCGTGGTTAGATTGAATGGAACTCATGACTCCAGTGACCTATGAACGACCCATGTGGGATGAAGTGGACTGAGTTTTTTAGCAAGTTCCTCGGCAAGGTAAACTGAACGATGCTGACCGCCTGTGCAGCCAATCGCAATACTGAGCACATGTCGATGATCGTTGATAAAGGATGGAAGCCAATTGGAGATTAAAGAAAACAGGTCATCCAATATTTTTTGAGTCATAGGTTGAGCCTCTAGAAAATCAACAATGGCTTTATCTTTACCATTGAGCGGCCGCAACACAGGATCGTAGAAGGGATTAGGCAGAAAGCGCACATCAAAAACAAAGTCAGCCTCTTGCGGAATACCGTACTTAAAACCAAAAGAGAAAATAAATAAACTTAAACGCTGAGGGTCAGCGCTCGCAAAGGCCTTGACCACAGCACGTAAAGCATTCGGCCTGAGACTGGTCGTATCTATTCTGCGCGATTGCTCTGCCAGAGGGTTCAGCTTGATGCGTTCAAGTTTGATACTTTCTTCCAGAGAGTGTCCTTCGCTTGCCATCGGGTGCGGGCGTCGCGCTTCGGCAAAACGACGTAAGAGTTCAGAGCTCGCGGCCTCTAAAAACAACAACCTGACCCATACTCCTTCGGCTCTTAAGGACTGAATGACATCAAATATTGCCTCCAGGGAACCATGATGACGGGCATCCAATCCCAAACCAATTAGAGATAATCCGCCTGCTCGCAAAGTATCCACTACCCCTTTCATGGTGGAAATGGGGAGGTTATCAACGCAATACCAACCTGAGTCTTCTAATGCGCGAACGGCCACACTCTTCCCCGCCCCAGACTGACCGCTGATAATCATGATTTGGCAATGAATGGGTTCACTCATAGTTATCATCATCTAAGAGATGCTCACCTGCGTCTTGAGCCATCAGCCGTTCATGGCGCTCAATGAATTGACGTGTGCTGTCGATCCCTCGACTGCGTAACACATAGTTTCGCGTTGCAGCTTCAACCAATACCGCCAGGTTACGACCCTCGGCTACGGGCAGAACCACCTTGGGATACTCAATACCCAGAATAGTCTGGGTTGAGCTATTCATTGGAAGGCGCTCCATGGATGCCAGTTCACCGGCACCAGGTTTTTCAAGATGAACAATAAGCTTAAGTGTTTTTCTTGGACGGACCGCGGTTTCACCAAAGATCGAGCGAATATTGATGATGCCGAGTCCTCGAACTTCAAGAAAATCTCGAAGTAAAATGGGGCATCGCCCTTGTAATGTGGTGGGGCCGATGTGAAAAAGCTCCACAACATCATCGGCAACCAGTCCATGTCCACGGCTAATGAGTTCGAGTGCTAGCTCGCTTTTACCAACAGCCGAACTTCCTGTTATCAATACTCCCACCTCAAGAACAACAAGAAACACGCCATGTAAAGCGATCATTTCCGCTAGTTCTAGGTTGAGATACTGGCGCAGGACATCAATGAGATTGGCTCCCGGCATCGTGCTGGTAAATAAGGGTATATCTTGCCGATCGCAAATTTCACTCAGACGATGATCGGGGTCGCTGCCATCAGCAACGATTACTACAGCAAGATGCTCATTAAAAAGAGCATTTAAAGCGCGCTCTGAAGAAGCCTCGTCAAGACTTCGTAGGTAAGCCAGTTCCATTTCACCAATCACCTGAAAGCGATGAGGGTGCGTGAGGTTCAAGTGACTGATCATACCCACCTGAGGATTGTAAAGACTTCCTAGTGGGACCGTCCGCCCCCCCCCTCGTTTACCCGAGGCCCAGCTTAGATTGAGCCGATCGCGGTTTTCGCTGTACAAGCGTTGAATATTGACGTCTGGCATACGGGTACCGTTATGAATAAAAAAGGGGCGGAAGTTCCGCCCCTAGGACCATTACTCACTAATTTCAAGATGCTTAATTGAGGGTTGATGACGATGATCGGTTTTTCGTTCTTTATGGCGTATGACTTGCCGATCCAGAATATCTACTAAGCCATCGATGGCAGCATACATATCTTCATGCGTATTTTCTGCAAAAAGATCGTTACCCTGCACATGCACATTCGCTTCGATGTGTTGTCGAAGTTTTTCAACTTTCATCACAACGTGTATGTCGATAACGTGATCAAAATGTCGACCAATACGTTCCAGCTTGTCGATAACATACTGACGTATGGCTGGCGTTACCTCCATATGTTGCCCGGTGACCGTGACGTTCATGGATCTTCTCCTTACTGTCCTACAAGGACTTTCGTTGGCTTGCCGGATGGATTTGCATCGCCTCGCGGTACTTCGCCACAGTTCGACGTGCGACGACGATGCCCTGTTGCGCCAGAATATCTGATAACCGGCTATCGGATAGTGGCTTACGACAGTCTTCGGCGGAGATCAATTGCTTGATCAACGCCCGGATTGCAGTGGATGATGCTGCCCCACCAGAATCCGTACCAACATGACTGCTGAAGAAATACTTTAACTCGAAGATGCCTCTAGGGGTAAGCATGTATTTTTGTGTGGTCACGCGCGACACGGTAGATTCATGCATACCAACGGTATCAGCGATTTCGCGTAAGACTAAGGGACGCATCGCGACTTCGCCATGTTCAAAGAAATGGCGTTGTCGCTCAACGATGGCTTCAGAGACGCGCAGAATGGTATCAAAGCGCTGTTGAACGTTTTTAATCAACCAGCGCGCCTCCTGAAGCTGAGCAGAGAGATGACCAGAATGCCCCCGATCTTTATTGAGCATGTCGGCATACACTCTATGTACCCTAAGCTTTGGGATGGCATCAGGATTCAAGGATGCAGTCCATTGATTGCGGTTCTTACGCACGATAACATCGGGTATGACGTAACGTGCCTCCGAAGGAATGAAATCTGCGGCTGGGTGAGGGTTGCACTGACCAATCAAGAGCTGAGCTGCTTTTAAAGCCTCATCCTGGCAGCCTAAGATTTTCTTAAGGCGCGGGAAATCATGGTTAGCTAAGAGTTGAAGATGGGATCGTGCGATAGTAATGGCAAGCTTTCTTGTTTGCTGTTGCTCGGGTAGTGCGTTGAGTTGAATGCACAAACATTCAGAGAGTGAGCGGGCCGCTACGCCAATGGGCTCAAGGGACTGGAGCATTTTTAAGGCAATTTGAAGCTCTTCAATTTCAAGCTCTTGTAATTCTGTTTCATTCGCAGCGTTTATTTCTTGATCCAGGATTTCTTCTAGTGAAGCCGAAAGATAGCCTTCTTCGTCCAGATGAGAAAGCAAAAGCGCGCAGATTGCATAGTCACGTTCAGATAGATTGCTGAGCCTGAGTTGTGATATCAGATGATCAATCAGACTCGGTGTTGCTGCGATTTGGGGGCTGTAATCATAGTCTTCCCCTCCTTCTTTCCAGTTGACGCTGGGATCGCTAAAGTCAATATCTGCGGATGTCCAATGTTCGTTTTCACTACTCTGTTCTGCTGAGTCTTGATCAGTTGGGCTTGTGAGACCTGTGTTGGGTGGTTGTAAGACGCCTCCTACTGCGATGGGGGTGTCTTCGTTCCACCCCTCCGTGCGCTCAAGCAGAGGGTTTTCCATCAGAAAACTCTCAAGTTCTTGATTTAATTCAAGTGTAGATAACTGCAGTAAGCGAATGGATTGTTGGAGCTGAGGCGTTAGCGCGAGGTGTTGGGATAACTTAAGTTGAAGACCGTTTTTCATTCTGGACCAATCATGGGATTATTTTCCGCAGATCAGAGGCGGAAATGCTCACCTAGATAGACCTTGCGCACATTTTCATTGCTAATGATCTCGCTAGGTGTTCCGGCCGCCAGAACAGTGCCTTGATTAATAATGTAAGCGCGATCACAAATATCTAAGGTTTCTCTTACATTGTGGTCAGTAATCAAAACGCCAATACCACGTTCTTTTAGGAAGCGGATAATTTGTTGAATATCCAGCACAGCAATGGGGTCCACGCCAGCAAATGGCTCATCCAGCAACACAAAACGTGGACTGGTTGCCAGGGCGCGTGCAATTTCAACCCTACGACGTTCACCGCCAGAAAGACTGCTCGAGTTTTGTCTGCGCAGATGACTAATGCGTAAATCGTCTAATAAGAGTTGGGTTCTTTCTTCGATTTCCGAGGGCTTTAAAGATTGCAACTCCAAAACAGCTTTGATGTTTTCTTCAACTGACAGGCGCCTGAAGATGGATGCTTCTTGAGGCAAATACGATAAACCTAACTTGGACCGTTGGTGGATGGGACGGTGAGTGAGGTCATTCCCATCCAAGACAATTTTGCCACCATCAAGCTGAACGAGCCCTACCATCATATAAAAACAGGTTGTTTTACCTGCACCATTAGGGCCCAACAAGCCAACCACTTCCCCCTCATTGACACGAATGGAAACGTCTTTGACTACAGCGCGAGATCGGTAGCGTTTCGATAATGAGATTGCTTCAAGGTAATTCACTAACTTATCGCTTATCTGGATTGCCGGCGGGCTTTGCGGGAGAGTGAGTGACAGGGGCGGGAGTGGCAGGCGTGGCAGAACTGGTTTGAGCGGGTTGAATAATGGCATGCACACGACCTGCACCCGTTGCTTCTCGAGCCGCATTACCGTTCACTTTGAAATATTCAGTTGCCGTATCGTAGGCAATATATTCGCCTTTAACATCATCACGCCCACGTTTGAGTTCAGCTTGTTCAAATAACTCGATACGTTCTATTTTTCCATCATATTCAAAGCGTAACGAATGTCCATCTACATACTCATCAACGCCATCACGTTTTTGGCGAAAAGTAGTGGGATTACCCGTTCCAGAGGCGTGGCGCATGCCATCCTTGTCTTCGGTAATGACCACGCGTTGGGCCGTGATTCGCATCGTACCTTGGGTAATGATCACATTACCCTCAAACACACTAATCTTCTTTGCGTTATCTAAAGAAAGTTTGTCTGATTCTGCAACGATTGGTTTTTCACGGTCGGCCTGTTCTGCATACACTGCGCTAGAGGCGGTAAGGATGGAGGCAATAAATAATAAATTGAACAATGAACCTAGCATGATCGTTTTTAAATAAATACTTTGAAGGGGGATGTGCAAAGGCCTAGACATCATTTTAATGCTGCCTTTTAGAAAATAGGACACGTGCACGGCTAAACTCGGATAGGGATATGTTTTCATCGAATGTCATGTTATCAGCCTCAAGGTGATCTGCACCGTGATCAATTGTAACGGGGCCGGGAGAGTTCCCTTGCTTTTGATTAGGAAATACTTCAAGACGTTCTGACTTGAGTACATAAGGCGGATCATCCCGTAACATTCCTAGCCTAGTAAGCACGGCGTGACCAGTAAAGATGACCATTTCTGAGTCGGGTAGCCTTTCTCCTTGATCTGCATGTACAGTCAAGGGAGGTTGCCCCTGATCAAAGAATTTCAATTCTACGTACTCGTAGACTGAGGAATCATCATCGGGATAATGCTGCATACGTTTTGCCCCTAAGGTTTGACGTAACTGTCCATTACTACCTAATTGATGAGCAAGAAATGAATACACCACAAGGTCTGGATCATGGCGTGCGAGAGTAATCCCGGAGCGTTGAGAGCCGTCGACTACTCCTTTAAGCCAGAATGAAGTGGCGGTAAGTAGCACTAAAATACCAATTGGAAGCCAACTGTTCGACACGCGATCAAATATCATTCTGACACCCTTAAACTAAGCCGGCTCGCATGAGGTCATGCATATTGAAGGCTCCCACGACACGCTGAGCTTCATCAACTACAGCTAAAGCCGAGATACGTTTGCTCTGCATCAATTCAGCCGCATCTACCGCTGCGCGCTCAGGCCCAATGGTGATGGGTTTTAAGGTCATGACATCTTTAATGCGAAGGGATGAAACTTCCCCTTTCTCTTTCTCAAGGGTTCGACGAAGATCACCATCTGTAAAAATCCCTGTTAGTACTCCTGATGCGTCCGTCACCGCTGTCATACCTAAGCCAACTCTAGACATTTCTTGTAATGCTTCAATCAGGCTTGCAGACTCTACAACACAAGGCGTATCCCCATTACTGTGCATGATGTCACTAACCTTAGTCAGCAATCTTCGTCCCAATGAACCGCCAGGGTGAGTGCGTGCAAAATCTTCAGCAGAGAATCCACGCGAAACTAAAAGCGAAACCGCTAAAGCATCGCCTAGCGCCAAGGTGGCGGTAGAGCTTGTGGTGGGAGCAAGGTTGTGAGGGCAGGCCTCACGATCTATGTGAACGTTGAGATGAACGTCTGCAAGACGCGCCAAACTAGAGTTGGGATCACCTGTGATAGAAATCACGGGACTTCCTCTGCGTTTTAGCAGCGGCAAAATTTGAAGTAATTCATTACTTTCTCCCGAGTACGACAGAGCAATGAGGATATCTTCTGGCTGAATCATTCCAAGATCGCCATGGCAGGCTTCAGCGGGATGTAAGAAAAAAGCGGGCGTGCCTGTACTTGCCAAAGTAGAGGCTATCTTATGGCCAACATGACCTGACTTTCCAATTCCACTCACCACCACCCTTCCAGAACAATTCAGGATGAGCTGATGCGCAGAGATAAAGTGTTGATCGAGGTGTTGAGCAAGCACGGATAAAGCCTCGGACTCAGTAATCAATACCTGACGTGCAGTGATGAGAATGTCTGAAGACATAAAGATTTCATTGATCAGAATTAAACTTAGTATAGCAAGCTGGTCGCCTAGTCCCTAGGTATCGACCGAAACATAGAAATGAGTATTCCCAATGATTTCACCATTTTTGTCTTGGTGGTCTAAACTAATACTATTCATCTTTCTGGAGTCAGTCTTTTGGAGCCTGATGCCGCAGTAGAGATTTCTGGCCTCAATTTTCGTTATGGTGACCGCGCAATACTTAAGGGTATCAACATGCGCATCCCTAGGGGGTCTATTGTCGCCATCATGGGGCAGAGTGGCTGTGGAAAAACCACCCTACTTCGCCTGATTGGTGGGCAGTTGCAACCAACAGAAGGGCGCTTGGTGGTTGAAGGGCAGGATATGAAGGCCATCAGTTCAGACGCACTGTATAAATTGCGCAGGCGTATGGGGATGTTGTTTCAGTTTGGCGCTTTGTTCACCGACCTTACTGTTTTTGAGAATGTGGCCTTTCAGATGCGCGAGCATACCGATTTGCCCGAATCGCTGATCAGAGACCTGACGTTGCTGAAGTTAGAGGCTGTGGGGCTCCGAGGGGTGCGGGATAAGATGCCCAGCGAGCTCTCGGGGGGGATGGCGCGCCGTGTTGCTTTAGCTAGGGCTATTGCGCTAGACCCGATGATCATGATGTACGACGAGCCCTTTACAGGACTTGATCCGATTTTGATGGGTGTCATTGCTCAATTGATTCGCGATCTCAACTCAGCGTTGGGAACGACATCCATCATCGTGACACATGATGTGCAAGAATCCTTGCGCTTGGTGGACTATGTTTATTTTGTTTCTCAAGGGGTGATTGTGGCTGAAGGGACCCCCGATGAGATCCGCGCATCTAAATTGCCTTATGTTCACCAATTTGTTTGGGGTGAAATGGACGGTCCCGTTCCCTTTCATTACCCAGCCTCTTCTATGCAACAGTTATTAACGGGTAACAGCCTTCATTCGCGGTGATCATGCATGCTAAATAAATTAAGACGAGAGCTGGAATCTACAGGTAGTTTAAGTCTGGATTTGATTTCTGGAATCGGTGCGGTTTTTGTTTTTTTAATTCTCACCCTAAGATATTCAGGCACGAGTTTTCAGCGTTTCTCGCTGACTATTCGCGAAATTTTTTACTCTGGGGTACTGTCCCTGATCATTATTTTGGTTTCGGGGCTGTTTGTAGGAATGGTGTTGGGTTTGCAGGGTTATGAAACACTGCAAACATATGGAAGTTCTGAAAGCGTGGGTGTGTTGGTTGCGCTATCTCTTACCCGTGAACTCGGGCCAGTGGTATCTGCATTATTATTTGCAAGCCGCGCGGGGTCTGCTATTACTGCGGAAATTGGTTTAATGAAAGCCACTGAGCAACTCTCTGCGATGGAAATGATGGCTATTAACCCCATCGCGCGGGTGGTGGGACCCAGATTTTGGGGGGGAGTGATATCAATGCCTATCCTGACTGCGATGTTTATCGGAACGGGAGTGTTGGGCGGATATATCATTGCCGTCTTGTTGATCGGGGTAGATAGTGGGGCGTTTTGGTCACAAATGAACGCCGCTGTGGATGTCAGTCATGATGTCTTCAATGGCTTGTTGAAGAGTTTCGTGTTTGGTTTGGCAATCTGCTCGATTGCGACTTATCAAGGTTATTCGGCCGCTCCGACTGCAGAAGGCGTGTCGGGGGCGACTACACGCACCGTTGTCAGTTCTTCTCTAGCCGTTCTGGCGCTTGACTTGGTGTTAACTGCTTTTATGTTGAAGGGGTAATTCAAAGTGAATCGCGCCACACTAAATTTATGGGTTGGGATTTTTGTTGTTGGTGGTTTTATTGCTCTGCTGTTTTTGGCTTTTAAAGTAGGAAACTTTTCCAGTGGAAATTTGGGCGAAGCCTACGGGGTGAGCGCCCATTTTGACAATATTGGTGGCCTTAAAGCGGGCGCCCCAGTTAAGAGTTCTGGGGTTCTGGTTGGCCGTGTGGTAGCAATTCAGTTTGACACCAAGAAATATGATGCCTTGGTTACGATGCGTTTGGATAAGCGCATTCCTTTTTCCAGTGACACCATTGCATCCGTGCTGACCTCGGGTATCCTCGGTGAGCAGTATGTTGGGCTAGAGTCAGGGGGGGAGCCTGAAATGCTGAAGGACGGGGGTGAAGTCACCCATACTCAAGGTGCAGTTGTTCTTGAAAAATTGATTGGGCAATTCTTTCTCAGTAAATCTCAAGAGCCCGCCGAAGTAAGTAAATAATGCAATTGAAATGAGATTGGTCGTTGCCAATTGAGTGGTTTTTGAGCTTGCCCTTTTTTGATTTGATGAGATAAACGATGAATTTTCTAATAAACGTACTCTTGGCTTTGGCTCTTATGTTTTTTGGCCCATCTGTTTGGAGTGCAGACACAGCGCCAGATGAGATGCTACGGCACACCACTGAGGAGATTATGACCTTGGTGAAGCAGGATAAAGATCTTCAATCGGGTGATAAGCAAAAAGCCTACGCCCTTGTAGAGACCCATATCGTTCCTCGCTTTGATTTTGTTCGAATGACGCGCCTTGCGCTGGGCAAAAACTGGAACAAGGCCACATCCGAGCAACAGACCCTAATCGTTGATGCTTTTCAAAATTTATTGGTAAGAACTTACTCGTCAGCAATCACCCGCTTCAACAAGCAAACCATCACCTACAAGCCTTGGACGGGCAAAGCTGAAGATACGACTACCTCTGTACAAAGCGTTGTTTCAGACGGCTCCCGAACCGTTCCTATTGATTATGCAATGACGCACGCCGAGTCTGGCTGGAAAATCTACGATATCAAGGTAGACGGTATTAGCCTGGTCACTAATTATCGCTCTGACTTCAATGATCGTATTAATGCGGCAGGTATGGATGGATTGATCAAAGATCTTCAAGAAAAGGCAAAAATGGCTAGTCAGTCTGCAGAGGCTAAATCTCCAAAGAAAGGGCAGTAAATGAAGGAGTTTAGCCCCGAGGGTCCGGTCAATCTCTCTACTGTTTCTGCTTTATCGTCAATGTTGCTGGCTGCGGCGACTCCTGATGGCATGGTGGTGAATCTGACTGGTGTAACTGAGGTGGATTCGTCTTCATTAGCGCTTTTAATTGCTGCTCGCCGTGCTGTTGAGGCTGCGGGAGGCGTCTTTGAAGTTAAAGAGGTTCCAGATGCAATGAAAACGCTCGCTAGCCTGTATGGTGTGAATTTCATTGTGGACAACGCGGCCCCCCATGATTGAATCCAATCCTTTGAGTAGGAAGGGGCGCCCAGGCTTTGATGGGGCAGCGATATCCATCAAAGGGGCTAAAAAGAGCTTTGGACAATTTGAAGCCTTAAAAGGCTTAGACCTAGAAGTAAAACAGGGTGAATTCTTTGCCTTGTTGGGCCCCAATGGCGCAGGAAAGACTACCTTAATCAGTTTGCTCGCTGGTTTAGCGCGTCCTGATTCTGGCGCACTGTCTGTTCTGGGTTTTGATGTCGGACGAGACTATCGACAGTCAAGAAGAGCGGTAGGAGTGGTACCACAGGAGTTGGTATTTGATCCCTTTTTTACCGTTAGAGAAACTTTACGTTTGCAAAGTGGGTATTTTGGGATTCGTCCAGACACAAAGTGGATTGACGAGTTACTTGAAAATCTTCAACTGCGTGACAAAGCAGATTCCAATATGCGTGCCCTGTCGGGTGGGATGAAGCGCCGAGTATTGGTGGCGCAAGCCCTGGTGCATCGCCCTTCGGTTTTGATCCTGGATGAACCTACTGCAGGTGTAGATGTTGAGCTTCGGCAAACTTTGTGGAAGTTTATTCGACGTTTAAACGAAGAAGGGATGACCATACTGCTCACCACACATTATCTTGAAGAAGCACAAACGCTGTGTAATCGAGTGGCCATGATGAAAGCGGGGCAAGTGATTGCTCTGGACACGACACAAAATTTATTAGCGCACCATTCTCGGCCAAGTCTGACGCTGAGTGTAGGGCAAGGAAAAACCTTGCCTGACGGTTTGATGCAAAGAGCTTCATTGCTTCCTGCTGGACGTTTCCGTCTTGGATTAGAGAATTTTGCTGAAGTGGAGCAAATATTGGCAGCCTGCAGAACGGCAGGACTTGAAATTAAGGAGCTCGAAGTAGGTCAGGCTGATCTAGAGGAAGTCTTTGTACGCATTATGAAGGACACGCCGCGATGAGGGGCTTCACCACATTATTTGGGAAAGAAGTGTTGCGCTTTTGGAAAGTGAGTTTTCAAACTTTACTGGCGCCTCTCGTGTCCACTCTTTTGTACATGTTGGTGTTTGCTCAGGTGTTAGATAACCATGCTGAAGTCTATCCTGGAGTGAGCTACAGGGAGTTTTTAATACCTGGTCTCGCAATGATGGCTATGCTGCAAAATTCCTTCTCAAATACTTCATCGAGTTTGATCCAGAGTAAGCTCACGGGGAATATTGTTTTTATTCTGCTTCCCCCTTTATCTCCGTTCGAAATTTTTGCGGCCTATGTATTGGCAGCAATGGTCCGTGGATTTGCTGTTGGGGGATGTGTATGGTTAGCCAGCTTGATTTTCTTTCCACACTTACCTGCGCACCCCTTGGAATTGGTCGTATTCGCTCTTCTGGGAAATGCATTGTCTGCGGTATTGGGTTTGCTTGCGGGGATTTGGTCTGAAAAATTTGATCAACTTGCAGCCTTTCAGAACTTTATCATTGTCCCGCTGACCTTTTTAGCGGGAGTGTTTTACTCTATCCATAGCCTGCCCCCGCTTTGGCGCGATATTTCTCGGTTTAATCCCTTTCTTTACATGATTGATGGTTTTCGGCATGGTTTTTTTGGCGTTTCAGATATCCCCCCATTTGAGAGCTTTCTGATTGTCGGGGGGTGCGCTTTTGCCCTATCATGTCTGTCTTTAAGCTTGCTTTCTAGGGGTTGGCGGCTTCGCGGCTAAACCCCATAAGCGCTATTTTTACCAGATTCACTTTTTCGAGCTTTTGCGAGATGGTTTTACCAGACGACGTTCGCCGCTATATTGAGCAAGGACTCCAATGCAGTCATCTTGAGGTGAGTGGTGACGGCCATCATTTTGAAGCTGTGATTGTGAGTGATGCGTTTGATGGAAAAACCCGCGTTGCCCGGCATCAACTGGTTTATGCAGCCTTGGGTGATCGCATGCGAGAAGAAATTCATGCGCTGTCCATGCAAACTTTAACCCCTTCACAATGGGCCGCTGCCGGCCAATCAGTTAAATAAACTGTGGACCAACTGCTGATTGCTGGGGGCCGCCCCCTTAACGGTGAGGTGCGTATTTCTGGCGCCAAAAACGCAGCCTTGCCTATAGTGTGCGCAAGTCTGCTAACGGCCGAGCCTCTCAAGTTAACGAACGTACCCGGTTTGCGTGACGTCACGACCTTGGTAAAGCTTCTCAAGGGAATGGGTGTGGAGTCGCAGCGTAGTGATCAGGGCCTGATCTTGGTTGGTGCTGATATTCACACCCCTGTTGCAAGCTATGAGCTCGTCAAAACCATGAGAGCCTCTATTTTGGTTTTGGGGCCATTGCTGGCCCGATGTGGTTCTGCAAAAGTGTCTTTGCCCGGGGGCTGTGCTATTGGTGAACGACCTGTCAACCTGCACATCAAAGGCTTGGAGGCAATGGGTGCGCAGATTCGTATCGAGCATGGCTATATTGTTGCTGAAGCACCGCAACTTGCAGGCGCTCGAATTTTTATGGATACAGTCACGGTAACGGGCACTGAAAATCTGATGATGGCAGCGGTCTTAGCAGATGGCGTGACTATTTTAGAAAATTCTGCACGTGAGCCAGAGGTGGTAGATCTGGCAGAGTGTTTAATAAAAATGGGCGCAAAGATCAAGGGCCACGGTACCGATATGATTCATATCGAGGGGGTGAAAGCGCTGCATGGTGCCGAACACCGTGTTATGCCTGACCGAATCGAAAGTGGAACCTTTTTGGTTGCAGCTGCTGCAACGCATGGTGATGTGACGCTTGTAGAGAGCTGCCCCGAAGCGCTTCAGGCCGTTCTCGAAAAATTGCGCGAAGCAAACGCTGAAATTGAAGAAGTGGGCAACCGCATTCGGGTTCGCATGCGCGGCCCTAATCATGGTGTGAGCCTGCGAACTGCCCCCTATCCTGCCTTCCCCACCGATATGCAGGCACAGTTTATGGCGATGAATACGGTTGCAGAAGGGACCACAGTAATCACGGAAACTATTTTTGAAAATCGTTTCATGCATGTTCAGGAGCTACGCCGGCTAGGGGCCAACATAGAGATTGAAGGGAATACCTCCATTATTCGAGGGGTGCCTAGCCTAGAGGGTGCAGGAGTAATGGCTACCGATTTGCGTGCTTCGGCCAGTTTGGTGATAGCAGGATTGATTGCGCAAGGAGAGACCAGCGTGGATCGCATTTATCACCTTGATCGTGGATATGAGCGCATTGAAGAAAAGCTCGGACTGCTCGGAGCCGACATTCGGCGTGTAGCGGGGGAAGAGGGGACGTAGATGACGCTGAGCTCACCTTTTTCTGAATTTAATGGAGTGACCATAGCGCTTTCCAAAGGGCGGATCTTTGATGATACCCGTCCTTTGCTGTCCGCTGCGGGGATAGAGCCGGCCACAGATCCAGAGTCGTCGCGTGAGCTGATTATCGCTACGAATCGCCCAGATGTGAGGTTGGTGATCGTAAGAGCATCGGATGTTCCGACCTACGTTCAGTATGGAGCGGCCGACCTGGGCGTGGCAGGGTTGGATGTGCTTTTAGAGCATAGCGGAGAGGGGCTATACCAGCCTTTAGATCTTAAGATTGCATGTTGTAAGTTAATGGTGGCTGTACCTGAAGGATTTGATTACCAGGCGGCGATTGTCCGTGGATCACGTTTGCGCGTGGCCACAAAATATATCCGATCAGCCTCGGAACACTTTGCTGCAAAAGGGATGCAGGTAGATTTAATCAAGCTCTATGGTTCGATGGAGTTGGCCCCCCTAACGGGCCTTGGTGACGCGATTGTTGACTTGGTGAGTAGCGGGGGAACACTAAAAGCAAACCGTTTACAGGCAGTGGAACACATCCGTGATATCAGTTCGCGATTGATTGTGAATATCGCCGCATGGAAATTACAGCGTGAGCGCATTGCCCCCCTTGTTGAAGCATTCAAGCATGCGGTGAATCAATGATCAAAATGCGCAGATTGAGCACAGCCCATGTTGGTTTTGACTCTTCACTCACAGCACTCACTGCGTTTGAGTCGGCTCAAGACCCTAGCGTGGACAACAAAGTGGCTGAAATTGTGGCTGATGTGCGTGCCCGGGGTGATGCAGCTGTGATGGAGTACACCAAACGGTTTGACCGTGTTGAAGTTCAGTCCGCCCAGCAATTGGAATTGTCTCAGGCGCATTTGCAGTCAGCACTTAAAAATTTGCCCAAAGAGCAGGCACAAGCGCTTGCAAGTGCAGCAGATCGAATTCGTTCCTTTCATGAGCGGCAAAAAGGTGAAACCTGGACTTACACCGAGCCTGATGGAACCATTCTGGGTCAGCGCGTCACGCCGCTTGATCGCGCAGGGCTCTATGTGCCGGGTGGCAAGGCCGCCTATCCCTCCTCCGTTTTGATGAACGCGATCCCCGCAAAAGTAGCAGGGGTGTCTGAGCTCATTATGGTGGTTCCAACTCCCGATGGCGTACGCAATGAGTTGGTTCTGGCTGCGGCTGCGCTGGCAGGGGTAGATAGGGTATTTACAATTGGTGGGGCCCAAGCTGTGGCGGCATTGGCTTTCGGGACAGAAACGATTCCGGCTGTGGATAAAATTACCGGCCCAGGCAATGCTTGGGTCGCCGCAGCAAAGCGAAGAGTGTTTGGGGTTGTGGGCATTGATATGGTTGCAGGACCCTCTGAAATTTTGGTGATCTGTGATGGACTTACCTCACCGGATTGGGTTGCCATGGATCTGTTTTCACAGGCAGAGCACGATGAAATTGCGCAAGCTATTCTGCTTTGTCCTCACTCTGACTTCTTGGATCAAGTTGAGCAATCAATCAATAAACTCATTAAAACAATGCCGCGCGCAGAAGTGATCCGTGCATCATTAAGCGGGCGCGGCGCTTTTATTTTGACTAAAGATTTGTCTGAGGCTTGCGAGATTTCAAATCGGATTGCCCCCGAACATCTTGAACTCTCCGTTCAAAATCCTGATGTATATTTGCCTCTTTTGCGCCATGCCGGCGCAATTTTTATGGGGCGATTTACCTCTGAATCTTTGGGGGATTACTGTGCAGGGCCTAACCATGTGTTGCCCACTGGACGCACTGCTCGCTTTGCTTCTCCCTTGGGTGTGTATGATTTTCAAAAACGTACCAGTTTGATTCAGGTATCGGCTAAAGGTGCGCAGCACTTAGGTAGCATTGCCTCTACACTAGCACATGGTGAGGGACTCACTGCCCACGCACGCGCTGCCGAATTTCGACTAGAGCAGGAATAATCATGTCTGCCTTAGATTTGATCCGCCCAGAAATACGCGCACTTTCTGCTTATCACGTTCAACATGCTGAGGGATTCATTAAGCTTGATGCAATGGAAAACCCATGGCCTTTGCCTCTTGCTCTGCAAGAGCGTTTGGGAGAGCAATTAGCTAAGGCTGCCTATAATCGATACCCAGAGGCTAATCCTTTGGCGCTGAAAGCTTTGATGGCCAAAGCGTTTGGCGTTCCAGAGGGTGCGGCCTTATTGCTGGGTAATGGCTCCGATGAGTTGATTCAGATTATGGCGCAAGCAGTGGCTAAACCTGGTGCAGCACTTCTGAGCGTTGAACCTGCGTTCGTGATGTTTCGTGTGTTGGCAAATGCTTGCGGGCTTGAATATATCGGCGTTCCTCTTCAAGACAATTTTTCAATTGATCTTGAGGCCATGCTGAAACAAATCCGAGAACACCAGCCCGCGCTGATTTTCTTGGCGATCCCAAATAACCCAACAGGAAACACGTTTGCACCCGAGTCAGTCCAAGCCATACTAAAAGAAGCAAAAGGTATAGTGGTGATTGACGAAGCTTATTTTCCTTTTTGCGATGGGAGCTATCTCTCGTACCTACATCATTATCCCAATATGGTGGTGATGCGAACCGTCTCTAAGCTGGGTTTAGCTGGAATTCGACTTGGTTTTTTGGCTGGTGCTCCAGAATTACTAGCCGAATTAGAAAAGCTGCGATTGCCCTATAACGTTTCCGTTGCAACCCAAGTGATTGCTGAGACTGTGCTGCAAGAACAACACGCGCTCAACGATCAAACGCTGAAATTGCGTCAAGAAAGAGAGCGGCTCTTCGCTGCCTTGCGAGAGATGGTTGGAGTGCATCCCTTCGAAAGTGAGGCCAACTTTATTTTGCTGCGCGTGACCGACGCACAAGCTGTGTTTGACGGTATTAAACGTCATGGTATATTGATCAAGAACTTAAGTAGCGCGCATGCATTACTGCGCGGATGTCTGCGTGTCACGGTGGGAACACCCGAAGAAAACGACCGCTTCCTAGACGCATTAAAAGCGTCAATGTTGGCTTGTGCGTAAGCATAGCTAAATTTGATTGAATTTGAATACTCATGCGCTCCGCACAGGTCACTAGAAATACCTTAGAAACTCAGATTTCCGTCTCAATTAACCTGGATGGAAAAGGAGAGGGCCGGCTTGATACCGGTTTGCCATTCCTTGACCACATGCTGGATCAGATTGTAAGGCACGGTTTGATTGACCTTGATGTTCAGGCCAAAGGTGATTTACATATTGATGCGCATCACACCGTTGAGGATGTGGGCATCACATTGGGTCAAGCCTTTCATCAAGCGCTCTCCGATAAAAAAGGTATTCGCCGCTATGGCCATGCCTATGTGCCCTTGGACGAAGCTTTATCTCGGGTGGTCATTGACCTCTCGGGTCGTCCCGGCTTGGAGTTTCATGTTGACTTCACGCGTGCGCGCATAGGTGAATTTGACGTTGATCTCTTTTATGAATTCTTTCAAGGTTTCGTGAATCATGCCGGTATGACTTTGCATATCGATAATTTGCGTGGACGAAATGCACATCATCAAGCAGAAACGGTATTCAAGGCTTTTGCCCGAGCACTGAGGATGGCGATAGAGGCAGACCCTCGCGCCGCGGGTACCTTACCGTCTACTAAAGGCGCCTTGTGAGACGATTATGAGCCACGTAGTAGTGGTGGATTACGGAATGGGCAACTTGCGATCGGTTGCTAAAGCCTTGGAATATGTGGCGGGTAATGAGCACACTATCGAAGTGAGCGGGGATCCTCAGCGCTTGAAAGCAGCGGACAAAGTCGTTTTTCCAGGCCAAGGCGCGATGAGAGATTGCATGCGTGAAATCGATGCGCGTGGCTTAAGAGAGGCAGTGACGCATGCGGCAAAAAACAAACCTTTCTTGGGTTTATGTATTGGCTTGCAACTACTGTTCGATCACTCTGAAGAGGGGGATACGCCCGGCTTAGGTATTCTCTCAGGGCAGGTAAAAAGATTTCCTGCTGAAGCGATGATGGATGCGAAAGGTGATCGACTAAAAGTACCGCATATGGGATGGAACGAAGTTTATCCGCTTCAAGCCCATCCTTTATGGGAAGGGATTGCATCAGGAACCCGGTTTTACTTTGTTCACAGTTATTACGTTCAACCTGCTCAATCGGATGTAATTGCTGCTCACTCGGCGTATCCATTTGAATTTGTATGCGCTGCAGAGCAAGGGGCTTTGTTTGCTGTTCAGTTTCACCCTGAGAAAAGTGATCGGGCAGGATTAAAACTGCTGTCCAATTTCTTAACGTGGTCGCCTTGAGGCGATCTTAATTTCACCTATAACTGTAATTGTCCGACCATGATTGTTATTCCTGCCATTGATCTTAAAGACGGTCACTGCGTTCGCCTCAAACAAGGCGAAATGGATGGTGCCACTCTTTTTTCTGAAAACCCCTCTGAAATGGCGCGGCGCTGGAAAGACCTCGGCGCAGAACGCTTGCATCTCGTTGACCTGAACGGAGCATTTGCGGGAAAGCCCGTAAACGAAAATGCGATCCGAGACATCATTAAAGAGTTGGGAGACGAACTTCCCATTCAATTGGGTGGGGGGATTCGTAGCTTAGAAATTATTGAGCGCTATTTGGATGATGGGGTCAGCTGGGTCATTGTGGGAACGGCAGCAATTAAAAATCCGGGTTTTTTGCACGAGGCCTGTGATGCCTTCCCCGGCCACATCATGGTGGGCTTGGATGCCCGCGATGGCAAGGTTGCGGTAGAGGGTTGGTCAAAAATGACGGGGCATGATGTGATCGATTTGGCTAAGCGTTATGAAGACTATGGTGTGGAAGCCATCATCTATACCGATATTGGCCGCGATGGAATGATGGGCGGAATCAATTTGGATGCCACCGTAAAGTTAGCGCAAGCCCTTCACATTCCCGTTATAGCCAGTGGGGGTGTTTCGCAGTTGAGTGATATTCAAGGGCTCTGTGAAGTTCAAGATGAGGGCATCATGGGGGTGATTACCGGTCGTGCGATTTATGAAGGCACCTTAGATTTCAAGGCAGCCAACGAACTCTGTGCTCGCTTCAACCAGGATTAATATGGGCCTGGCGAAACGCATTATTCCTTGTTTGGATGTCAACGCGGGTCGCGTCGTAAAAGGGGTCAATTTTACCGGTTTGCGTGATGCCGGTGACCCGGTAGAAGTTGCGAGAAGATACGATGATCAGGGAGCAGATGAAGTCACTTTTTTAGATATCACGGCAAGTTCAGATAACCGTGGTTTGATTTTTTCTGTGATCGAAGCGGTTAGCGCCCAAGTGTTCATTCCTCTTACTGTTGGGGGTGGGGTGCGTCAGGTTTCCGATGTTCGGGCATTGTTGAATGCCGGAGCGGATAAAATCAGCATGAATACAGCCGCTGTTTTAGATCCCCGATTGATTTCAGATTCTGCTGATCGATTTGGATCGCAATGTATCGTTGTGGCGATTGATGCTAAGCGCAATCCCGCAACGGGTGGGTGGCAGGTTTATACACACGGCGGTAGAAATGCCACTGGGCTAGATGCGGTGGAATGGGCGATAGAAATCTGTCGCCTAGGCGCAGGCGAAATTCTATTGACCAGTATGGATAGGGATGGAACACGCAGTGGTTTTGATCTGGATTTAACCCGCGCAGTTTCTGAGGCGGTACCTGTGCCCGTCATTGCCAGTGGCGGAGTAGGGTCTTTGCAGGATTTGGCAGACGGTATTTTGATTGGTAAAGCCGATGCCGTCCTTGCGGCGAGTATTTTTCACTATGGCGAACACACGATAGGTAGCGCGAAAGCTTACCTAGCCCAACAAGGTGTTGAGGTACGTTTGTGAATACCCATTTCGACATGATTAAGTGGGATGAACACGGCCTAGTAGCCGCAGTGGCTCAAGAACTTGCGAGTGGGCGCGTGCTGATGATGGCGTGGATGAATAGGGAATCTTTACAGGCTACGCTTGACTCAGGTTTTGCCACATACTGGTCGCGCAGTCGTGCGCGTTTATGGCGTAAAGGAGAGGAATCGGGTCATCGGCAGCGCGTAAAACGAGTCGAAATGGATTGTGATGGTGATGCAATTGTCCTGCAGGTTGAACAAGAAGGAGGGATTGCTTGTCATACTGGGCATCACAGTTGTTTTTATCGAAAATGGCAAGATGGCGAATGGATAGAAAATGAGCCGGTTGTGAGAAACCCAGCCGAATTTTATAAACCCCTCTAACCCCTGAATCTCTTCTGAGAAGCCTTTAATCATGCCTGGTGAAGATTTTTTGTTTCAGTTAGCAGCTACCTTAGAGTCACGAAAAGGGGCGGATCCCGATAGCTCTTATGTCGCCAAACTCTATTCCAAGGGCCAAGACGCCATTTTGCGTAAGGTGGGTGAAGAAACAGTAGAAGCCATATTGGCCGCAAAGTCTGGTGATACACTCCATTTAGTGAGAGAGACGGCAGACTTATGGTTTCATACTCTAGTGATGTTGGCTGATGCTGGAGTGGGGCCTCAGGACGTGATTGCTGAACTTAAACGCCGTGAGGGTGTTTCTGGAATAGATGAAAAAGCGGCACGACCACAGGAAAACAAATAATGATCGACTGCATTTTTTGTAAGATTGTGGCGGGTGCAATTCCGAGTAAAAAAGTATACGAAGATGATCACCTTTTTGCTTTCCACGATATACAACCTGCTGCACCTGTTCATGTACTCATTATCCCTAAAGCGCATGTGGCATCTCTAGCTGATTGCAATGCGTCTCATCTCGAAGATTTAGGGCGCATTCTGCTGGCGGCCCCCAATATTGCCGCCGAATTAGGATTGTCTGACGGGTTTCGAACCATCATTAATACGGGTAAAGGTGGGGGGCAAGAGGTGTTTCATATTCATGCCCACATTTTAGGCGGCGCTCCATTGCGCCCACTGGTGGATTGCGTCGCATTGGCGTGATCCAAAAGATTCAGGAGAATAGAGACTTATGGGTACTTTCAGTATTTGGCATTGGTTGATCGTTTTGGTCATCGTGGTGTTGGTTTTTGGCACACGCAAGCTCAAAGATGCGGGTAAAGATTTAGGAAGCGCGGTGCGCAGCTTTAAAGAAGGCATGGCTGGACCTGATGGCCAACAGACTGGGACGCATACTCCTCCAGCTGAGTCAAAACCGGCTATTCCTGCTGAAAAAGCACAGCATCCTCCGCTATAAGCCGGGCATCGGCTTTCATGTTTGATTTCAGCTTTTCTGAAATTGCGCTGATTGGTGTCGTTGCCTTAGTGGTAATTGGCCCTGAGCGTTTGCCCAAGGTTGCGAGGACCACAGGTGTGATCGTTGGTCGCATAAAACGTTATGCAGCCACTGTCCATGCAGATATTGCCCGAGAAGTGGAGCTATCTGAGTTGAGGCGTGTGCAGAGTGATTTGCAGGATGCCGCCAAAAGTCTCGAAACCAATATACAGAGCCTTCAAACGGGAATGAACGATACTTTAGTTAGCGCAGAGTCAACGCTCACAGAAGTTAAAGAACAATGGATGACCGGACCTATGGTTCATAAAAGTGTCGATTCCGCGCCCCCCTCCGAAACCTCACTTACTCGTTCGCCTGTTTATGAACCCACACAACAGGACTTGGCATTAGAAATCACTGAAGGATCAGCGCTTATTACCCCCGCCCCATCCGATAAAGTCTTGGAGCACAAGGTTTGAGTGATGTGCCAGAGATAGACAGTAAGCTAGAGGGGTTTATGTCGCATCTCATCGAGCTGCGAAGTAGGCTGATCCGGGCAATGATTGCGATAGGAGTGATCCTTGTTGCACTCCTACCCTTTTCGAATAAGTTGTATACCTTCCTCGCATTGCCGATGCTGCGT
>Ga0114963_10000234_pt1 | contig 36644 bp, 20 predicted proteins | sample C_131016_EF_Meta_FD_87019 | JGI IMG/M metagenome (GOLD analysis project Ga0114963, IMG submission 87019) | Freshwater microbial communities from Lake Croche, Canada to study carbon cycling - C_131016_EF_MetaG | ecosystem: Environmental > Aquatic > Freshwater > Lake | place: Lake Croche, Canada... | reverse complement strand
GAAGGTATTGAGCCTAAGAAATTCATTATGTTTACAGATGGATATCCTTGCGGCGATTGGGGCGATGAAGATTACTGCGATACATTGTTTGTTATTCACGGTACCGAAACCATAATTGCACCCTTTGGTCAGACTGCTTATTATAAATAAAGTAGGTATATAATGTCTCTACATAGAGGAACAGTTAATGCTCTGGGATTGCTAGGATTTAGGAAACTAAATTTTATCCCAGATCATTTTACTAAAATCTCAATTGAGCATAGATACAGTGTAAAAGAAATTGAGCACTGGATTGAATATAACTTGAATGGTAGGTACGCCATTCGAGATAGTCATGGGTTAGATCAAAACAGGAAACTTATTACTGTTACAGAAATAGGAATAGAAGATCCAAAAGAACTAACTATGCTAGTAGTAGGATGTACACATTTACATAAAAAGAAGGAATTTTAAAATGGAAAATCAAACAACAGAACAAACTACAGCAGCACCTGCTGCACCAGAGCTAACAATTACTGATTTGGCTAATCTACGGTCTATTGTTGATGTAGCAGTACGTCGTGGAGTTTTTGCAGCAACTGAAATTTCAGCAGTTGGAGCAACTTTTGATAAATTGAATGCATTTCTAAATGCAGTGGCTCCTCAACCAGCTGATGAACAACCTGCTGCCGCAGAATAATTAAGGAGATTCACATGAAACATGTGGGAAAAATGAAAAACAATTCTGCTCGAGTTGCAGTTGCATATAGGACTATTCCCGGAGACCATAACAGTGCATTAGTAATTGGGACTAATGGCCTTACTGATTCGTATCATGATTCATTAATGAGTTTGATCGAAAGTGATTCGGGTCAGCAAGCAAATGAACTAGCAGATATTCTAGCTTCACGTAGATTTCCAGACGGAAGTGTTATGCTGCAATATTTACACGGTAATGGACATCTTAAAAAAGTTCCCACTAATCTTGTGTTAATGACTCCTAATTCGCAAACACAAATTCTATTGTCCGATGTCAATAAAATGATTGCGGAACAAAAAGGTGTTTCTATCGAAGACTTAGCAGTAACTGACGGAAGTGAGAAACCTGCTAAAAAAGCAGATAAAAAAGAGGAAATTATTGTAACTGATATTGTGGTCCCGGAAACAACCAAAGTAGCAGTACCGGAGATTTCCGACGAAGTATCAGATCCTGCTATTATTGCAAAACAATACAGATCCAAAGCTGACAAGCTAGCTAAAGATGCCGCAAACTTTCGTAGAATGGCCGATGCAATTGATCCTCCAAAAGCTAAATCTACTAAGAAAGCTGTTGAAGTTGCCTAATGAACGAATTAGAAAAAGTTTACCTTGATGCACTGCATGACATCTTAAATACCGGTGAGCATCGCCCGGATCGAACAGGTGTGGGCACTATTAGCAAGTTTGGACTACAATTGAAGTTTGATCTACAACAAGGATTTCCGGCTATTACTACAAAAAAGTTAGCTTGGAAATCCGTTGTAAGTGAACTGCTTTGGTTTATCGAAGGTAGTAATGATGAAAATCGTTTGAAAGAAATACTACACGGAGATAAGAATAGTACTAAAAAAACTATTTGGAGTGACAACGCTGATGCATCTTATTGGAAACCTAAAGCAAGATTTAAAGGTGATTTAGGTCGTGTATACGGAGTCCAGTGGAGAGCATGGCGTGCTCCAGTGTTTGGCGCAAATCGGATGGCAGTTAAGCATGTTGATCAATTACAAGAACTAATTAACGGTCTTAAAAAAGATCCATTTAGTCGAAGACATATAATTAGTGCATGGAATCCAGGAGAACTTAACCTAATGGCATTGCCACCTTGCCATATGATGGCACAGTTTTATGTCAGTAAGGGAAAGTTAAGTTGTCATATGTATCAGCGTAGTGCAGATATGTTTCTTGGAGTGCCTTTTAACATTGCCAGTTACGCATTGTTTACACATATGATTGCACAAGTTTGTAATTTAGATGTAGGCGAACTTATTATTTCGTTTGGTGATGCCCACATTTACGATAATCACATTGAACAAGTAAAAGAGCAATTAGCTAGAACACCATTAGAATTGCCCACACTAGAGTTAAATCAAACTGAAGGTATTACTGCATTTAAAATGAGTGATATTAGATTAGTTAACTATAACTGCTATGATGCTATTGAAGCACCAATGGCTGTTTAGATTTTAACTTCAATAACTCCAACATCACCGTTAAAATCTTCAAGAGCCCTTGCAAATACTGCATGTGGCTCTTGTTTTTTTGGGTTATAAACTTCAGCATGACCTCGAATTACACTAGTAACAAGAAGATCTCCTCTGCAAATAGGACCAACAACTTTGCAAGGAACTCGACCTTTTAAGGCAATATAGGGGTGAGTTTTGTCTGTTCCTGCTTCAGAATTCATCATATATGCTGGATTTGTAGACACTACGCCTGCCCATGCAGTAACACCCTTAGTTGCTACAGCAGTGACTTCTTTTTCACCGCCAATTACTAAAACAGTACCTGGCTCATAAATTTCATCAGCAGCATATCGTTCAGCGATGTCAGCATATAGCGCACTAGTTGCAACGCCTTCAAATCTAGTTGCCTTAACGTAATGGGTAGAAGGATTATATGTAAACCCGTAATCTATATTAGTACTTGCAAGGCCACCGGATGCAGTTGTAAGGAATGCTACTGGTTTATATACATTAGCTGAACTTTCTGTATATGAAAACGATCCAGATTTATCTGAAAAATTTGAAATTATAGAATGTGCTGCGGTGCCCCAAACAATAGTACCACTAGTATATACATTAGATGCATCTGCATATGCAGAAATACCAGTTGATGCATTTGCACCACGTAAGTTAATTCCTTTATGCAATCTTGGAATATTTGGTTCTTCATAGATAGGATATGTGTTAGTTGAAATAGCACTAACTGTATATTCCTGATTAGATACTATAGCAACTACATCTGGTCCTATTACGGCTTTAATATTATATATATTAACCCCAGGCTGTTGATTAGCATCTTGCTCATACGAGCCGCGCCATCCTGCTTTTATATCTGCACCCGTTGGCGGACCGATTAGAACAAAAGCCTCACCATTAGATGCGTACAATTGCTCTTCTAACGGGTTGTACCATAAATTTCCAGCTGGAGGTGGATTATTTACATTTAATGGATTAGTAGTAGAAACTTCTAAATTAGCAATACTTTTCCAATCTGTACTGTCATACACATTTATATGTTTTTTTGCGGTATCGTACCAAAGTTCGCCCTCAATTGGTTTACTAGGAGCAGTCGTATTGGCAAAATTTTCTAATAATTTAATAAAACTTTCATTTTGAGATTCACCATATCCTGCATAGTTTCTACCTGGCAGTGCTAAATCTGTAGTTAAATCTAAGGTAGCATCTTGTACCGTAGCAATAATAGATCCGTTAGTTTTATTTAAAATATACGACATTGGGTTAATCCTTAAAGAGTTACTATATTAGTTACAGTTGATAAAATTGTGCTGTAGTAAACATCATACCATCTCCACATGTTAACACCACGATGTAACGGATCGTCTACTAATCGGAATCGACGCACAGATGGGGTCCCACTATAATTACATATAACTCTTACGTCTGATCCGTATGGATAAGCAACATCATGATAGGCAATAGTAGTAGAAGTTGAAAACAATAAAGGAAGGAAATTGCTAATTGCAATATTTGCTGCTTCTATATTTTCTTTAACTCCGGGGTCCCCAAAAGGTGTAATATCATAATAAGCAGTTAATGTTTGAATTGGAGGTACTTGTGGTACTCCATTTACAAACAAATTGCCTTTAACATCAAAATCATTTACAATCGTAACACCTCTAACAATAGTAGAAGTAGTTGCATTATTAAGATACGATGACGAATCAGTTGACGACATAGAAAATGAAGATGTACTAATTAATCCTACAGCAGATCCATGCGAATATAATACTCCTACTTTTTGCGGTACATTAGTATCATATTCTCGAATAACAGTAGTAGGCGGCTCAATTCCAAATTTTCCATACAAACCAGATACAGCAGGACCTACTAATTTATAAACTAAACCATTCCAAATTTTTAATTGACTATTAATTGTGTCATACCACAAATCCCCAGTTGCAGGAATAATAGCAGGAGTTCCACTTACTGTAGCACCGTATGTTGGATTAAACGAAGTTCCATTAAATACGGTAAGTTTTTTTAATGTTGTGTTAAACCATAATTGTCCAATTTTGGGACTTAAAGGTTCACTTCCAGTAGGTGATGCAAAATTAGTTAATAATTTTACTAAATCGTTATTAAAATATTGACCGTAGTTATCAACATTCTTTCCTATTAAGTCTAAACTAGTGGTGCTGCTATCAACTTCGCCATTGGCAATATTTGCTAATACCGAACCATCGTTATTGTATATAATGTAAGCCATAGATTATGTCTTTATGATATATGTTAAATAGCCGCCACCGGATCCAATCGGAGTAGACGTTAACATATCTGGTGTTCTAAATGTGCCAGGTCCTGAAGTTCCATAAGTTGTACCTATAACTGAATATAGTACAGGATATGCAGTAATTAATACAGAACTGTGATCACATTTTAAAAATCCGCGGGGAATACTAGTAGAAGTGCCATAGGCTGTAATCATACCAGGTACAAATAAATTAGGGTAAACATCAGATAAGAAATTTGATTTAGTAATCTGTTGTAGCGAAGAACCTTGATCACTAATATCTAAAACTGTTAGTGCATAAGTTGTCGATGCTGCTGACGAAATACTGGGCTGCCCAGCAATAACATCTCTTGTTAATGTAGCATTTAATGTAACTGGACCTGATCCGTTAAAGTTAACTACTGGTGCAGTAACTTGTCCTTGAATTGAAAAATCATGATATTCAGCTAGACGAAAAGCCGACCCTATTACATCACCATAAAACACATCTCCATATATATCATGTACATGAAGTTCTCTAAATTTATAATCAAGAGACCCAATATCATATGCATTCTCTCTTGCTGGTTCAATAATAATTCCATTACCACCAGTTGTACCAACTGTTAATTTTCCTGTAGATGCAGATGTACCAGAAACTACTAATCCAGTAGAAGAAATTGAGCCGCCAAATGAGGCTCCACCACTAACCGATAGTGCAACTGATGTATTAGTATTAATGGTTACCAGCCCTGAAAATCTTCCACCGCCGGCAACATCTAACGCAGGAGAAGTTGAAGTTGGGGATTTGTTTATACCAACGCTTGCATATCCTGAATTGAATTTTAAATATGATGAAGATTCAATTCCTAATTTTAAGGTAGCAGCATTTGATTGAGTAGCAAAATTTATATATGCCGAATTAGTTAAATCACTATATATCTCGATAGAATCACTAGTAGCCGTTGGTCTTATAAGTAGCCCAGTTGTAGATTCGATACTAAGCGAACCAGTAAGAGTTTGAGTTGCATTATTCCTTAATACTTCACTGGCATTAAATACTACACCTGATGACAATGCCAGTGCTGATGCTTTTTCTGCGAGTCCATTGTATTTTGCTGGAACTCTATTTGTTAAATTTGTACCAATTTTAATTGTTGCAAATCCATCAATAACGGTTCTAGGAGTAAATGCATTACCCGAAATAATTTCAAATACTTTACCATTCAACCAATTTAAAATAACAGGAACTGTATCACCTGTTGAAGTTTCAATACTAACTGCCTCTGTTCCAGATTTGAATGTTCCGGCTTGAACACTAGGACCAACAATTGTCCATTTGTCATCAGTTCTAATTTTTAGTTGATTAACTGAGGTATCAACCCAAATATCACCTCTAACAATATTAGTCGTGTATCGAATTAGTGGATCATAATCTTGCTGATATATACCGTTAGCACTAGGCCATCTTCCAGTTGTAATCTGCCCATTATTAATCCTCAACACTGGTCTAGCAGAACTTGTATCGTACCATAGCTGACCCTGTATTGCATGGGCTGGTTGATTTGGTCCTGCAAAATTTTCCAATAATTTTAAAAAATTCTTAGCAGTAGGAAGACCATAGTTTGTATATCCCGGACCGACTAATTCTAAACTGGTATCGTAGTTATTAACTCCGGGTCCATTTGACGCTGTTGGAACCGTAATAGTAGCGGTCTTAGTGGGATCTGAAAAAGATAATATGTAAGGTGATGCCATAATTAAATTCCCATGCTAATACTTTGGATTCGTATTGTATAATCAATCTGAATCATTCTATTCAAAGATTTTTGTACAGGATGAAATATAACATGTGTTAATAACATACCAAGATTTGGTCCATTTTCAGAATATGATTTTAATCCAAGTTCATCAAATACATAGGCACCATTTTGATTAGTACTATTATCAAATGGCAATTGATCGCTAGGTTCACCAAAGTCTAATAAACAACTTACAAGAACATCAGTATATGCTACTCCTGCAATATGGCGAATTTCCATAAAATTTCTTGCAGGATCTAACGACGACGGGCGCCTTGCATCGACTGTTTTGTAATATGTTTGATTGTACAAGCTAGCATTGCTACCTACTGTATTAGGAGTTAAATAAGTTATAATTCCAGTCGGGTCTACTCTTGTTCCCCCATTTCCAAATACCATTTCTGCTATTGGTCCGGATGATTGGTTAGAAATACTTTGAGCCAAAGCTATTGAAAAGTTTTCATAATGTATTGCGTTACGTTTATCAATATAAACTTCTTTAGATTGGGGGTCAAATATCTTAATATGACCTTGTACACTAACAGTTCCGGTCTCGTTAGTTTTTGATTCTTTAGGTAAATTGCTCATGTGTTTATCATCCATACTGGTATTTATCTTTGTAAATTATCCGCCATAATAGTATTTGTTAGGCAATGCTGCTTCGTGTTCACGCATGAACCTTGCTTGTATTACTTCACTAGTTAACAACGATTCAGTTCCAGTCCAAACTTGACCTTTTTTCTGTACAATTGTAATATTAGTATTAATATTAGAAGTAGTTGATACATTTAGAGTAATCTGTTGAATTGCAGGTTTAATAAAAGTCAATGGCCATGTTATCACTATTGAACTTGCAAATCCAACTCCCCAACCATTAAACAAAGTATTATGTCCTGAACTAATAACTGTATATTTGTATCCATTAGCATCCTGCATAATCCATCCAGGTTGTATCTGCATAGTATCTGCATTTTCATGTAATACCCATCCTGATCCATATTGTACCCGACCGCCAGTCACCATTTCAGTAACTAGTACAGTCGTTGGCGAATCATTGTCAATACTAAATTCCGGAGGCAATATCGATATACTTGAAGATGTTGTATCGTATGCCTTTGCAGAATCGTGAACTATTAGTTCAGTTTTACGAAGTTGTCTACCTCCATAATATACGCTGATTTGATCAATAGCTGCAATTCCCGGAGTTAATATAATACCATCGCCTGTAATACCATTTGTAACTGTATTAATGACATATGTTAACGCAGTAGTAGAAGTAGTTTGAACTAAGGTTAACTCTTTGGTTTCAATAGTTTGTTGCAAACTTTGATCTAATACAGTAGTTCCCGCATTAGATATAATAGCAGGGCCTGTTCCTAATGTACTTCTTCTTAATTGACGCAGTACATTTCCATCCTTAACCATAAACTCAATGCGTTCACCATTAATTAATACTATACCGGGCTTATTTGTAAGTGGATTAGGAGGAATTAATTTACTAGCATCTGTTACATAAATTTCAGAATCAGTATAGTGCAATGGTTGTGATAAAGTTGTGCTATAGAATGAAGATAATCTTTTGTAATGCGCCCTGTTAAAAATATCATTGAATACTCTAAATCCTAAAACTTGACTACCGTAAGATGGCGGATTAACAGTTGTTATCAAAATTTCACGTCCACTATTAACTGAATCACTTAATTGAATTGTACGAAGATCATCTAATATTTCAAAATCATATCTAGCAGTTAATGGAATGCCGTCAACATAGACCCAGACATAATTATCATACAACGCTGGGAACGATAACACATATCGGCGATATGCATTTCCATCAAATCTTTCTGTTCTAATCATCATATTATCGTGATCAGTAAAAGAAGTAACTTTTAATGTTGTATTTTTAACGGGTGTTGCTAATTCTAAAAGATTGTCAGTAATTACATATTCATAATTAATAACACCTGTTATGGCAAGTGCATCTCCGTTTTTTAATAAATTAGTTGCAACAGTTATTGTGCTATAATCACCATCTAGTGTATAATCAAAACCTGGACGCAATTTTACACCATTAACAAACACCCTTACATTATCCATATTATATGTATTTGTGGGATGCTCGTGTTTGTTGTCAATGGCAAACGTTGTTTGATTACCCCTAACTTCGTAATAACTTGTCAATGGTGGTAATAACCGTTTTCTAGAGTATGGTGTTTCTGGTAAACCCAATTCAACAATTGTTTGATCACTTACAGGTTCTTTAGCGCCCGGTACAGTAGTTAAATTGAATCTAGATTGCAATATTGAATTTATTGCAAAAAATTCTTCATGTACTCTGTTAAAATTTGTATATACTGATTCAAAAAACCATGCTTCAATAGTATGCTGAGACATGCTAAGATTAAATATTGCAACCCCAGCTCGTTTATTATTCACGCCTGCGTATGATAAAACATATGCACATTGAGAACTAGGCGTATTATTAGTAAGCATGCCAATTTCATTTCCGTCTACTAGTACATATGCTTTACGTATATCGTTTACACTAGCAAGACTTTCTACAAATGCAGTAGTAGTATTATTCACTACTACCATATTGCTATCAATAACTGACCTATCTCCCCCAACCCCAACCATAGTGTATCCTGCTCGTCCGGGGTACACACTCTGTGGTGCTAGATATATTGTATTTCCAACTATGTAGTATTGATTAGAATCAGTAAATGCAAACGGATTCTTAAAAGGATCAAATTTACCCTGACCAGCATACTGCCAGTTTCCGCCATTTTGCGTACTATAAAATACATGACTAGTATTATTTAATATAGAAGTATACGGAATCTGAACAAATTCAGTTGCATTAGCAGTGGCAATGCCGGTTATAAATCCTTGATCGCCATTAAAGTTTGTACCCCTCCAAGCATTTTCATAAATCATCTCAACATATTGGTCAACACCATTACTATATAACGTGACTTCATACTCGTATGCTGGACACGTTGGAAGAGAATCTCTTTGATCATAATGTGTTCCTTGGAATCGTAATCTCCAATATGTAAAATCACCTATTGAACCATTACTAAGGAATAATCCTGGAATTTCGCCTGTTGATAAAGGTTGAAGGTGAGAACCAAGGCTTTGCCATAAATCGCAAAACTCAATAAAGATAGCCGGATGATCCAATGCATCAATAGTTAATGGTGTATATTCAAAATTGCCGCCGCCGAATGTTAAATATCCGTTTGTTCCAACATATACCTGAGTATAAGTAGTACCAAACATATTCCACGACATATTTAAAGGATATGGGCCAGTAAATGTGTCATCCCCCGCATCAGATGCAATAGGGGTACCAACTGGTCCAACCGGTACCGCAGGAGACGAATTAAAATTTATACCCTGTCCTATATTTTTTTCAGAAAGTCTATTAAATATTTTTCCATTATAATGAACCATTACTCCTGCAAAATTATCAAGAGGCATACTCAATGTTGCAGATGTGATAGCATTTGTAGTTACTGGAAATGCTCCGGACATTACCATAGCATGAGAATCTGATGATTTAGTATAAACATCAATACCTAAACTATCAGCGACATTCCCCTCAACTAGTTCTTCGGGTGCATAACCAGAAGAACTATTTAAAAATGAATCTCCGTCAATAATCATATCTGTAGGGTCTACGCCTAGGGCACCCATTAGTCCATTAGTGTCCCATGATCCGCCAGCAATAGCGGTATCTAATCTAGAAGCGAATGTATCAGGTTTCCAAAATTCAACAGTAGGATTACCATATATAAAAAATTCTAAAGAATACAAAGGATTATACATTTGATAGAAAGATACTATTGCTTTTCCATCAGTATCTGCGGTCATATGATAATATTCAGCTCCGGGATATGGGCCAATGATTGGAATACCCGTAAGCATTTCATTAGGCAATCCATCTTTAAATATTTTAATTTTAGTTATATCACTATAAAAAATATTTAATTTGACTTTAATGCGGTTACCTACAATTGTTGGATACGTTTGAATATTGTGCTCTATTAAATTTTCAAAATTGCTAACTGCCGACAATAGTGTTGTAATAACCGCAGTTGCTGATAAACTAATTATCGAAGTAGTTGTTGAAAGTATAGAAGTTGCAGTAATTGCAAACTGATCAGCATCTAAAATTGACGAAACAGTATACGACCCGTTATATCCACTGGATGTTATTCCACTTATGTTTATTTTATCGCCGACATAAATTCCACCGTTAAATGGAGGCAACGTTCTAATAATTATTTGTGATCCAACAGTAGTTGCAGTAGACCTTGCATCTATAATTTTAAATGAAGGTTTACTTATGGTTATTGAATTAGCTCCAGTATTAACTGAAGTAACCACTGTATCTGTTCTAAGTCTTAATAATGGAGAATTTAAAATATTAATAATTTGACCAGGGACAATATTAGTAGTAGTATTAAGATAAAGAGTAGCAGTACCAACTTGAGCTGTTTTTGTTAGTTTTGCTGTAGCATAATAACTTACAAGATCATTCCACGCAGGTGCAGTTATATATTCACTAGGGTCAGTAGAATCATATTTTCCAATATCCCAAGGTGTAGAATAATCAAATGGAAGACCTTGCAAAACTGATCCCGGATATACCGTTCCTGTCATCAACGAAGATAGCGCAGAGGTTCCTGTGTATAATTTGCTAATACGATCTACTGCGGTATATAAGTTGATATTTTTATTATATGATATTTTAAATACCTGACCCGCTAATGGAACATAATTTAAGAACAAAAATCTAGAATATTTTTTATTATAACCATTATATTTTTCTGTATAATATTCAATTTTGTAATCAGAAGATAGAATTAATTTTCCATCTAGTGTAGGCGTAATATTTAATTTGTTAGGTTCTGCTAACCAAGAAAGTACAAATTTATCAGTTAGGCCAGGACATATAAATGTGTCAGTAACTTGAGTTTTTCCAATTTCTGGATGTGCATTTACTCTATCAAATTTAATACCTATTGTATTTTTTCTAATTGTTGAATTTAATAATCTTGCCGAAGCAGTAGCAGTGGAAGTAACTAACGGGCCGCCACCGGATATAGTAACCGTTGGATTTTGTGTATACCCGGCACCTGGATTGGTAACTAGAATTTGATGAATGCCACCATTTCTAATATACGCTTCACCCGTAGCGGTGGAAGTAACTAACGGGCCACCACCGGTAATAATAACTGTAGGACGTTGTGTATATCTCGTTCCCGGGGTTGCAACTTCAATAGATCCAATTTGCGAAGTATAATTATCAGACCATGATTTCCAGGGTTGCTGTCCTAATATATCGGTGTCTGCAAGAGTAACAACATCAAACTGATTAGTTGCTGTATTAAAATATGAGGGTAAATCAAAATCAGTTGAACTTAAACTAACTCCGTCAATTGCATTATCTAAATAATTATATTTAGAAGTATACGTTCTAATTTGACTATGATAAGGTTTAATTTCTTTAATATAATCTTCAAAGTATTGTTCATTATCGAACTGATAAACGGGTCGCTGATCTAATGATCCAATCACATTTGTGACATTAATAAATGAAGTTTTAAATGCCCAATCTAACAATTTTTGTTCAGTTAGTGCATATTTAACAGCAGCAAAGAAAAATAAATTCCAGTTAATTTTTAATTCGCCAATGAATATATCATTTTTGAGTGCAGTTAAAATATAGAACAATTCTAAATCTGGAATTTGATCGTATAGAGTACCGTCCAATGTAGCAATGTCATAAGAGTAATTCAGCAAATTGTAATTCCAAATAGACTCGCTAATTTTTATTGTACCCTTTTCGCTGAACACAATATTATATTGTGGAGAAAAATTACCAACTTCTGTATCAGTTAATTTTTCAAGAATAATAAAATATTGTCCATTATCAATTGCATTGTTAATTTTTACATAGTCGCCCGCTTTTACATCAGTAAGTGATGCTAGGTCTGATACTGCAGGAATTACGTATGCATAATTTTTAAATTTTTTAAAATTGTCACTTGCCCAATCAACTTTATTCCAAAATTTAGTAGTATCGTATGTTTGATTTTTGACCCTAACCCACCAACTGCTGCGATCAGTATTAGAACGGATACGAGCAGCATAATCAAAGTGATGTTCAGTCCATATACCGTTATAGTTTTCGTTAGCTATGACAATAATGGTATGCGGACGTACAATTAATTGCGGAGCAGTTGCAAAACCATAACCCGGATTTACAATAGAAACATTAATTACTTCACCGTCACTATTAATTTCAGTTAGAAGTTCTGCTGAAGTATTTGAAACCACAGTAACTTTAGGAGGTGTAGAATAACCATAACCTGGAGAAATAATATCTACTGCTGTTATTTTACCATTGTTTACAAAACATTCTATTATCGCTTGAGAATATTTAATAGTAATAGCGTCATCTATTGTATCAATAGCTGCAAATTCTTCAACTTTAAAATCAAACCCTCTTAAGAATGGATCTGGAATTGGATCTTTACTATTCAATGTATTAAAATTATAGTTGCCAACTATTCTATTTTTAATTAGTACTGAATTAGTAAACTCTACAAGATTTCTTAATGCCTGTATTCTATCTTTAAATAGAGACTGCTGAGGCCGTATTCCTAACCCATATCTATTTCTGTATGTTAATTCAGTAGACGGAACTACACGGCCTGCATCATCATGCCCTAACAAACTATCAATTAGTTTCTTTTCAAGTAATGGAGTTGGTACATCATTAGCATCACCTTCTGCTAATAATACCCATTCAGTGTGTCTAGGAATTTCGTTATTAGTAGTATCAATTGCAATATTAGCATTAATTCTACTGCCTACTAGCATAGGTTGTATATTAGCAAATGCTATACTATTAGATGATAGAATTTCAGCAAATTTTAATCCATTTGCTACAGGATCTGCAATAATGCTAGATACTTGATAACTACTTATTCTTCTATTTTTAACAGAAGGTACAGTAACTTTATTTTTGACCCAGAAGAAATAAACATTTTCAAATGCGTTAGTTACATTATTAAAAATTTGTTTAATAGAAACCGCACTGTTATCAGGATACTTAGGTTGGCCGCTGATACCTTTAGTTAATCCTTCATTTGTATCTGCTTGAGCTGCCCATTCGCTAGGTAATAGATCAGATTTAACCCATTCAAATACATCAATGTTTGACCCCGGGAACAACTTGCCCCAATTATTCTTTCTAAAAATATCATCGCCTTGTTCGTACCACACGTATTTTGTAGTGCTTAGGTCCCACCATAATTCGCCAACGTGCTCATCAATCCAACTGGTACTTGCATCAACAATATTAGCAGCCAGTCCGATTGTATAAGTTGCAGGATCAAATGCTGATTTATATTTTAATTCCTGTTCAGCAATACCTGCAATTTTTCCCTTTGCGGGATCAATAACATCAAGATATTCAACTACTTCTTCTTTTAAAGAATCAATCAATGCAATTCGATCTACAGTAGAAACATCTACAAGATCATCTTGCTGTCTGATTACATTCCAACTGTTCATAGTTGAATCTATTTTGCTAAACTGATATATTCTAGAATTATCAGTACCTAAAGAAGTATCAGCAGTAGGTGCACCTATTAGTACACCAAGATTAGTGGCAACTACAGAACTGCCATATTTACTGCCCGGTATTACTGATGTATCAAATAATTCTTCTGCTTCAATAAAATATCCATTTAAATTATTATAAACATATACTGAACCTGCATCGGGTAGGTAGTTGATAACTTGTGTTATGCCACTATCAAATATAGTTTCACCCGCTTTAGAGTCTTGATCAAATTTTAATATTTCAGTACTGTTTACACCTAACGCACTTATCACTAGCGTATTATTGTCTTTGCTAATAGAGATTGCAGTTCCAAATTTTAATTCATTGTGACGCAATGGGTTTGATATAATTTGATGCAATGAATAAGTATTTGGTCTGTTGTAAAAATCTCCATTACCTGTTCCTGTAATAAAAGATTTGTCAGAAGTCTTTGATCTATTAATTTCACCGCTAATATCAACTGCTTCAAAGAATATAGAATCTAATAATGTATAATCACCACCGTGATATGAATTTGCATAGTTTACCCAATTATATAATCCTTCGGCATCAGGAGTTCTATAAAGACCCCAACGTTCGTACCCGTGCTGAACTCCAAAGTAATTATTGCTCAAATAGTATCTTTTGGCAATATTTTTACCTAATTCAATTTGTGCATTAGTAAGCCCGTACTCTACTCCCCAGTTATCATAATTGTAAGTATCTGCAATATTATATACCGCAACTTTACCGTAAGGTTCTCCTATAACTTTAGTGTTTGAGGACGATATAAAAATAAACTTACCGTCAGGCGATACAGCAACATCGTCGCCAAATGCATCGTTAGTTCCAAACGGTGATGAAATAGTTTGTAACCATGATAAGTTTTTATCAAACAATTGTACAATGCCAGTATAGTTATTACCTTTATAATAAGGAGCACTAATAGCAATAACATTACCAATTGTATCACCTGCAATCTTATGACCAAATTGACTTCCAAGTGTTAATGCAACATGGGAGTTAAGATTAATCCCAGATGCATGAGCAGTCACGGTTGATGCAGAATTTACAAAATATGCATAAACTTTACCAGTACTCGTGTTGATACTATCTCCAGGGGCACCAACTAATAATGTGGTAGATGTGTTAGCTAGCGGCTGATTAATATATATCGAATGTCCAAATCTAGCATGGTTAGCAGTATTGGACGTAGTAGCATATGGATTAACTAATACTACTTTTGAAAGTTCTCTATATACCGAATTGAAACTATTAATTTCTACTAGACCTTCATATGCATATGATTTAATATTACCGTTACCGGTACTGGTAATAGCAACACCGGTTGTACTGCTTGGTCCTCTAACATTACTAGCAGCAGGTGCTCCTGTAAAATATAATCCCTTATTATGATCGTATGCAAGTGAATGCCCAAATTCACAAAATGCACTACAATATGTTAAACCGTTGGTGTTTAATGCATATTCAACTTGTTCTTCTAAATATCCAGTAGTCTTATTTTTTGTATATACTCGGACAGACCCAGTACTAGTTGCATCTGGAATTTTCCAACCTGGAGATGATGCCAATACAATATTTGTATCATCTGAGGTATATATAGCTCGGCCAAGATGTTGATTACGTGGACTATTCACTGTATCATATACGCTAGATGATAATGAGTAATTACGAATCTTTTCGTATACTTGCCACTTGTTATCAACTCCGTCATCTATCCAGATTTTTTCGCCGGCTTTTAATTTTAAAATATCTTTAGAATTAGCAAGATTTTCAAGACTACTATAACGTGCATTTTCAAATTTAAATAATGCACCGTAACTTAATAAGTCTGCATTAACAATAGTACTTAAAGTAGATGCTACTGTAAATTGATCTAATCGAGGAATAGCAGTTACAATGTGTATTCCATTCACCTGTTCATTAAATTTAACTACCGAAACAATATCACCTACTGATAGCCCATGATTAATATCGGTAGAAAATGTAATATCAATTGCCGGAGAACTTATATATACACCTGCAATTTTAGCAGTTTGGCGAGAGTATCTACGAATTCCCCAATCACCATTCTCTAAAAATCCTAACCAAACAGTATTACCTTCTTGAATTAATTCATTATTTGCAATATCTAATAAACTATTTTTGTTATATGCGGTAACGGTAACATCATCAGATCGTACATAACCTGCGTTAGTTAATTCTAAATTATTATTAACTAATGTTCCTGCGACTGTAGTAAATGTTGTGTCTACAGTATAATCGTCAGGCGTTAATAAAAGAGACGATGCAGGTACATAACTAACTAAAGGATTAGCATTAGTTGGTATATTATTAACAAACTTAACAAGTACTGGATTTTCTAAAGTAGTAACTTCGTTTAGTGTAAATTCAATTTCTTTATAAGTATTGAAACTTCCGTAGTTACCTACTCTAAATGCCCAGTCTTCGTTGAATGTTATATCACCTTGACGAGAAAATTTTCCAACTTTAGATAATTTGTCAATGGCCCTTTTAGTACCTTTTTCTCTAATAAATCCTTGATAAAATTTATACTGACTAATAGAGTTAGAAAAAATATTATTAAGATATGTACGAGGTGTGTATCCAATAAGATGTTGTGCTAATTGCTGTTCAGCAGCATCAAAATTATCAATATCTAAACTATAAAAATCTTCAAACTGATCAATTTTATAATCAAAATTAGGTAACAAATTAGACACTGGTTTACCATCTAATTTGGCCCATTTGGCAAAATCAAATACAGCATCGCCGATAATCTTAACATTAGATTCATAGTATGAGCCATTATAACGAACTACTTTTCCTGGTAGATATGTTTTATATGCCGACCAATCAGTGATATTAACAGAATCATAAACAAATCCAGGACTAGATAAATCACCATTCCAATTAGCGGTTCTAAATCCAGATAGTTTAATTCTTCGTTGTTTATATCCTGTTTCTATATCATATATAGTATCATTGAATATTGTAGAATTGTTAAAAACCATTGCATGTTCTTTTTGTACAGAATTTAATGTAGCAAAGAACATACCGTCTAACGTATCAATTGTATTAATTGTACAAACACCATCTTCTCTTGATAAACGGAATTTATCAATAGGAAATGATGTACCATCAGCTTTTAATAAACTGTATTCATATTTTCCTGTAGAAATATCATCAACAATAGAATCGATATATGAATATTTTAAATAATCAGCAAATGGGCTTAATGTAATTAGGTTACCATCAGCCCAATTCTGTGTGCTCCAGAATAAGAATTCCTTTCCGGTGAATTTCCAATCAACAATTTCTCCCAAATCATTATTATATTCGTCAAAAATAAATCCTTGCTTTTCTAAGAATGCACCATATCCGACCAGCACATCGTAAACATCTTGAATTGTAGAAAAATTAGTACCATAAGAAATTCGAGTTACGGTTGGTTCAAATTTATTAGTTGTTTCGACTGTTGCACCGCCAGTCATCGGTAATGAAGGAAGTCCTTGAAAATATGTCAGATCAAAAGTAGGTTGTGCAGTATGTCCAATTTTTACTACATAATACTTTCCATTGTATCTTACAATTTGACCTTGCTTGTAATAATGGGTAGTATTAGCTGTAGTAGATGTAATGTCAATTGCAACAAGACCGCGGTTGCCATTATTTACTGTACCTGTCCATTCAGTAAATGCCGCTGATTTACCGCCAATAGTAATAGCACCCGATGAAGAAGTTTTTAGTGGTTTAAAAATTTCAAAGTAAGGATTAGATTTATCATAACCTTTAATAATAAATTTGCCTTCAAATTTTTGAATAATTACACCTGAGATACTAGCAGACTTAATTGGATTACTTACATTTAATAGCAACGTATAATCTTCAGGTGGAAGAATTGCCCCTTGAGATTGAGATATAGGATCCACCGAGTCAATAATAACCTGAAGCTTATCCTTGCTGGCAAATCCTCCTAATTTATGGAATAAGTTAAAATTAATGTAAGATAAATCTTGTTTTAAAGATGCAACATAATTTAAATCTTTACTCTTTCCATGCTCAACAACATAAACTCCATAACCGGCAATTTGAGATTCGCCGTCTATTTTCAACTTGCTGGGATTTATGTAAAGATTATCCGAATAAGTTACTTGTCCCGGTACGTTAAAAGTTTCAGAACTAACGTCATACATCAATGCAGTATAAGAGCAAGGATCAAGTAATGCTGCTGCAACGTTAGCAGCAAACGGCCAGTAACTACTTCTTCTCCATGCAGTTTCTGCTGGTCCCTGGTCGCCAAATTTCCAATTGGCAATCTTATTAGAATATTCTGGATAAGCACCAAAAATAAATGATGGATCTTTTAACACTCCGGTATCATTAACTGGGATAATTTCAGACAAGCCGGGTCTTGCATATGCTGATAAGATATATGCTCCGGCTGGGTCATTTACTGTTCCTGTTTCTAAATCAGACCATAAATTAGTATTGGTTGACGTTACTGTATCACCGTATTGATCGTACCACCAAGTTGGGGCACTAGAGAATCCTAGCATCTCCCACGGACGAATGTCAGGACGGTCAGTATCATAAAAATGCTTGTATATCCCCCGTATGTATCCTGGAACAGGTTTATTTGAAAAGGGATTAACCATACTACCATAATTCCAGTTATATAAATTACCCTCGTTAGTTATATTGTTAGTGGTTGCATCAATATTATATACACCCGTCCACTTGATAAAATCTTTTGTTAAAATGTCAGTGACATCGGATAAAGAATATCTGCTTTCTCTAAATGCGCCAGGCATCGATGCCGTAATATCAAAAATTTTAGAATTATAAGTTACTTTGATGTTGTTATAGATACGTTTTTCAAATTCAAGAATAATAGCGTCTCTATAATCATCATAGGCTTTCATAATGCTACCATCGTGACCACGGATAACAGCCACTGTAACATCACTATTGTATGTGGTTTCATTATATAACGCAGGTTCATATTTTGGCCACAATCCTAATTTACTAGGAGTTGCAGGAATATAAGCACCCTGAGTATTTGCATAATAATGAATAGATACTACATCACCTATTGTGAGAGGGGTAGAAATTAATATTCTTTCATCAATTGTATTGAAAGAATAATTGGTACCATAGATAAGTTGTACATCATTGAGATATACTAGTACCGATTGAAAACTTAATTTTGATAAATCAAAATTAATTCCAATTGGAAAAATATCATATATTGACTTAACTGTATATTTTCTTATAATTTTATCTGAACCATATCCTAACATATCAGAAGTATAGTATAGAGAACGAGAATCTTTATTAGAATTAATAGAAGTTAATATTTGATCAAGTGCATCAGCCGGAGTTAGATTGTTATCAACATTAAGCATTGATTTCAATAGGTTCATCTTGAACTGATTATATTGATCAGATGCTTGACGAATAGAATCGACTACATTATGTTCTTTTTTGCCTAAAAATATTTGAGAAAAAGCGATTGGATTAGCGTTGATAATTAATCGAGTACCATATTTACTATAGTCACTTAAATCTCTAAGGTTGCTTACTCCAGGAAATATTCCTGAAAACGCCAAGGTACGATTAACCATTGTCGATACATGATCACTTAACTCGCTTAGTGTCATATCAGTTATAGGACCGTTTAACGGATTGTTAGTTAGTCCTAATGGCGTTTTATAAAATCCATTTTTATTAGGTATACCGTCAGATGTAATTTCAAAAGAAACGGTGTCGTTGGCGTTAACAACTGTAGAAGAACTAATAGTAACAGTTATTCCATCTTCTGCAAGTGTAGAATTAACTACTCTGCTGTTAACTGAAGTGACTACCGAAGTTGCAGTAGTAGTTAACGATGCAAGTTTTAATACATTTGTAGCAGTTACAATTTTTTGAATTTCAATAATTGGTGTTTGATAATCGGCCGCAACAGTCCACACATTAGTTAGCGTGCCTTCAAATTTAAAATAAGTTGTGCCGGCTGAAATAACCGAACTTACATTCTTAGAATTAGTAATACCAATAGTGTCCGACATGAAGTAATTTTTAAATAGATAACTTCCTACGCCTACACTATTTTGATATTTTAACGGGAACCCTAACACACTATCAGCTGCCCCTGTGCCTATGTCATATCCGAATATCTTAGATCCAGTGAAACTAGATCGACCACTATAACTAATTCCGTCAACACTTGTTGGATCGCTAGCAAATAGATCAAATAAGGGTGCTTGATTTACTGTAGTGTGTTGTTGAGACTTCCACCATTTTGTTTCTTCAATACCGGCATCATTTTTCTGATTTGTATAATGCCAACTTGTTCCTTGATTTACTGTACCATAATTTACAGCAACTGATTCTAACTCAGTTGCAGAATGATCCTCAACTAATCTAAGAGTTGGTGGATTAGTTGCAACGTCATAATTTACACGATAAATTTTATTACGTACTAATGGATCAGCATTGAATATTACTCTATTACCTTTTTCAAGTAATACACCGTCAACATAGTATCCAAAAGTGCCGTCAACTTTAGCAAATACATTGTCAGTATCAGTGTCGATTATATCAATATTTTTAATTCCTAAATTACCAAAATTGTATAGTTGTAAGTTAGGTTTAAATTCAATAACAGGGCGTTGTGCTCTAGATTTTAACGGATACACTACAGCTTGATTATTGATTTCAGCAGAAATACGAATAATTTCACCATGAAACCATCTATTGTAACGAGACCAAGGATTTAAATCATTGCTTGCTCTATTAATTGTAATATATTCAGGAGTTACTGGTAACTTTTTACTACCATCAAAGGGATAGCTATCAAAACCAGTACTATCAAATGTTTCATTATATAACCCTGCGGCTGATTCATTAACTGTTAATAGTGTAGCTGCAATTAATTTAATGCTATTTCCAACTCCCTCAACATAATACTCTTTATCTCTATACAAATTTGGTGTTACATTTAAACCAAATCGAATCTTCATGCCGTTACTTAATGCATAACCATTAGGCATAACATATGTAGCAGCACCTGCAAAGTTAACAGTAAACAAGCTACTAGGTGAAGATCCATCAATAGTGATTGCATCTGGTCCATTGGGTAGCCAATAGTATTGATTATAGTTTACTAGTTTATCCCAATCAATGTGAGGATCGTATGAATAAAACTTTGATCTAAATAAGTGATCAAGATTTTCAGTTTTTCCTCCTTGCATACTGATTTCATTAATGATATCATCAAACCCAACTACATCAGTAACTGTGGCAAATTGATCTTTAAATACCAATCCCGGTTCAAGAGAATATTCTTTTCTTAAAGGAAGATCTTCCTTAATATAAAAATCCGTAGTTGGATTGTAATTAGGAGTTATCTTCGAACCCACAAAACCACTAATGCGCTCGAGTTGTGGCGTTTGTATAAACGGATCTAATGTAGCAGATAAAAATTTAGTATTCTTATCTGTTTTTAAATATTCCGGTAGTAAGTTGACTGATTTCTTATTAGACGCCATTTTAAGTTCCGCTTGTTGTTATAATTGATGAAGAAGATTTTAATTTTGATGCAGTGACAGCATCAATAATTTCTATATCGGCAATCTGTGCTCCACTAATAAACAATTCATTTGATAGGCAAGTAATTTCGTATAAACTTCCAAAACTATTATTAGTAACAGGAACAATAACAAAATTAGTGATATCCGGTGTAAGTAAATTCATTACATATGTAGACAATTCACTAAAGTGAAAAGATTGTCCAAACTCCCAATTTTCTAATGCAAAGAACTCGTTAATTGCTGATAGAATACGTGTTTTCAAATCATTATCAGTAGTAATTTTGTTAAGATTTTTAACTGCTTTAAATTTTGCTTGCAAATTAATATCAGCTGCTGAACCAAATAATATTTTATAATTTACAGGATGAAAAATTATTTCATCACTAATTGCTTTGATTGGATTCAATGTTGAAAGATAATTTTGTGATAAACTCTGACTGGTAGGCGCAACAGGCTTACTAGATAGATTGCCTAGTAACCAACTTCTGATATCATTGTCATATGCCGTAGTCAGTACATATATATCAATGATATTCGATTTGCTCGGATCAATTCTTCTTTCTTCGCCGCTATTATGTTCATAATGGAATTTAATATTAGATCTACCAACTCTACCATAATATTGATCGGTATATACTAAAGATGCAGTAGCGTTAGACCAATACTTTACTACATTCAAAGAAGGGTTATAGAAATAAAATAATTGACCATCTATCTTTTCACTTGCTAAAACATTACTTTCAAATTGATGCGGAATAATATCATCATTAGTTAAACTATATCGTGTACTAGAATTTACCTGTTTAAAGTAAACAAATTGTGATTCTGCAACTTCATTAAAAGAGTTAGGATCTAATATTTGGCCGGTATTTGTTTGATCATAGAAACTAACTTTTACTTTTTTAGGTTCTATATATCCATCAGATTCAATTACAGGACTATCAATTTGCCAAATGTGATCATATCCTAATCCCGTTGTGCTAGTGGCAGTTGTAGCATTAATAGATAACACAATAATTTTATCTTTAATTACTGAATTATTTGTAAAATCATAATTTACTGATGAGGGATCATTAAAGAACGCAGTTTCTTTATCACTTTCAAAAATGTAATTAAGAATTCTATATTTTACTTTATAACCTTTACCCGTCCATACAAATGCAACTAACCAACTGGCATCCAATCCTTGGTCCTCTACATTATTTTGATTTGATAAACTATACGGATTAGTTATATCTAAATTAGAGTTAAGAATAATACCCCACTCTCTTGTATATGCATCAATTGTTAATCCAAAATTTCTATTTGTCATACAAATATTTGCAATTTCAGTTTCAATTGAATAATTTAAAATATTATTATATTTGTAAATAGCCTCAGAAGGAATACTCCCTTGAGGAACTCTTGTTGAAAATATAATAGGACCAGTTCCGTCAGCTAATGTACCAGATCCATAATTTGAGCCGTCACCTATAACCTGTTTAACTGTGGCCCAAATATAAGGGCGGCTGTTGTTTGGAATTACACCGTTTATTTTGGTTTTTAATACATTCTTTTGATCAAAATATTTTCCAGTTGGTGGAAGAAATTTTATAATAGACCCGGGTACTAGATACTGCAATGCACTTTTAGAATAGGTTCCAACTGATGCAGGGCCGTAGGTGTTACTAAAATAGCCGCGACTTTCTCCCGGAGTTTGAGTTGATTCTGTCCAAATTAATGCCAGCGAATCTAAACTAAATCTATTATAGTGATCTAAATAAAAGGAGCGCATGTCATTCGATGCAACTATAGGATTTAATTTATTTTTAATAATTGATAAAACTTGATTTCTACTAGTAAATTCAAATTCAAATTCGTGTGTATTATCTTCTTTGTATAAAATACCATCAGTAGCAAATATATTTGTTTTACTATATTTTCCGCTAACATCCGATAAATCAAAATACTTGCTTAATCCGCTAGATACTCTATTAACACTTTTAATTTTAAGAATATCAGCACCAGCTTTCAACGGGGCGATATTATAATCTTCACCCGTGATCATTCTATTTTGTGTATAATATGTTTGCGGTGCTTTAGTCTGTATACTGGTATTAGATTCTGGTCCAGCACTATTGGTAACGGTATATTGCAAACTTAATGTCATTTGCAATGTATGAGATTGACCAACAGAATTTGTATACGGGACTGAAATTACAACTCCGCTCATTTGTTCTGGTTTAATTACATATTTTAATCCGTTACTTTGTCTATAGAATAAGTTAAAATTGCCCTTAGGTAAATCACCAAACACTCCATCGGCAAAATTTAAATCAATTTGATCTTGATCACGGGTACTGATAGCATATATAGAACGCAGTTTTTTATTAAGACTGTTATAAATTATATTGTTTCCCAATAAAGAAGGAACTTGAGACCATAGTGTAGAAAATGAACCAGTTTTATCTAATTGCCATAACCATGTATCGGTGTCATTGATATCGGGTGTATTGACACCTACAATTTCATTAGGAACAGGATTATCAATGCTAAAACGAGCAACACTTAAACTGCCTTGTTTAAAATGTGAAAAGAATCCAGTATTAGCACTAGCACTTCCTTGATTATCATTTTTGTAAACAATGCTAAAAGGATTAGCAGGTGTCGGTGCTTCTTCGTAAATATAAGTATTACCTGCAAACGTAGCAGGAACTACTTCAAAATTCATAGAAGTGCCGTTGATAGTTTTAGAGAAACTAAAAATAGGAACGTCTACATTAGAGCTGTTAATTCTATATTGTTCAGTTTCAACAGAATCTATAGTAGCCCTATCAGCAGGATTTCCAAAATTACTAGACATTGCAGAATTCATAATATTAATGAATTGCTGATACCAATCCGGATTAGTAGGATCATTCCATCCTATTGTGGTATTTGCTAAATTGGTCCCATTAGAATCAAAAACACTATCAGTTGTAGAAATTGCAGTAACTTTTAAGAATCCGCTTGCTGGTATGTTTCTAGTAGGATTGTAACTGATTAATTGAGCAAGTCGTAAAATACTATCACGACGTTGAGCAGTTTCTAAAAAGTTTTCACGTGCGTTTAAATCAATACGAAAACTTAAATTTTGACCTAAGAAAGCAATTACATCAATAAGAGCAATGTATTCGCTGCTATCGATAAAATCGTTAAACTCTTCAGGATATTTTTCCTGAAGATACGAAATCATTGTACGACGAAGAGTTTCAAAGTCGTAACTTTTAAAGTCGGCATTGCGGAAAGATTGGTAAACTTTTTTCCAATCTTCACTGACCAGTAGTTTTGTGTTAGTTGAAGGAATCATAATGTTCTATAACGTATTTATTGTAGAAATTAAGTGGGTATATTATTGTACCCTTAGGCCAATCTTTTGATCAAACGCTAATTTTAATATCGAAGTTTCATTTGTATTTTTCATTGCTAGAGTAATTTCAATAAGATATCCTTGCGGATATTCGTTGATTACAATTTCTAATGGATATGTTCTAGGATCAGAATTACAAATATTATTAATGTCTTGAGTAAGTAGTTCTTTAATTTTTGGAGTCAATGGCTCCATTAAAATATCCCAAATTATGGTTCCAAACGTAGGATTCATTACACGCTGCCCCTTGCGTGTATTAAACTGATTTAACAAATCTTGTTTAATTAAATCAAAATCGTACATCTGCGATCCTCGGTTAGTAGGATTGACTGTGCTAAAACCTTTGTAGAATTGGCTTAGTTTATCAGTGTGTTGATTACTATAATTGGTAGTATTAATTTCAAGATTCTTGTAGGGCATATTATATTTATAACCGGTTAAGAACCGGTCTTAATTGGGTTACCACTACTATCAGTAACAATTCCATTATTACCAGAACTTAGCATAGAACCCTGTAATTGCCCCAAGAAACATTCATAGTATCCCTTCTTGCGAGTATGAATATCAGGTGTATTAAATCCAATTGCTTTGCAAGCTGCTTCAAAATATCCAGGATCAGATTGTGATACCTTACATCTATCGAGCATATACTTAACAGCAACTTCTGCGGCGATTGCGGGACTATTCAACAATGCGGGATTAGCAATCAAATCTTGACCAATCATATTGCCGTATCTTGCATAATTACTTCTGCCTGTCAATTGAATATAACCTCTTCCAATAAATTTACCACCATCACCCGGTTGAGTATTACCCAATCCTTTGCCCTTGGCAGTGGTGCTACCATACAAGAATTCAGGCAATGAGTTATTAGGATTGCCTGCATATTGTTGAGCAAGGGCTTTATCACCTTTGAATACACTAGGAAATACTTGCAATAATCTATCTGCAGAATATTTAAATCCTTCTTCAACAAGTTTCCATCTACATTCGCCGCCAGCAATACCAAGCAATGATGCAATTGCAATGGGGGTAGTAATACCGTACTTGGCACAAGCTGCTTTAATAGCACTGATGCCCTCTTGTGATGAACTGGCATTAATATCTTTAGAATATTCTGGCGTGCAAGTTCCTGGAGTTACATCAGGTGGGTTAGCAGGCTCCTGTACTCCCATTGCAGGATTAGGAGGTATACCAGATGCTGTTCTATCTGCTAATGTAACATCAGTTGCCGGAGGGGCAAACTGCACAGGTTTAATATTTTCATGTTGCGGCCATGGTTCGTGGGTAGGGACACGCTGCATAATAGATTTAATAGTTCCAGTATTATAGAATACACTATTTGCCCATCCTGCACTGACTTGCTTGTTAGGCAGGCTAAACAATGGCAAGTCCGGCGGTACTTCTGCAGGGTCTGCCTGAGCAGGTGGGCCTGCACTTGGTCCATTCCAGTGAATATCGGCGCCAGAACCTATAATATTTCCATTGGCCCCTAAGTTAAGTTGAGCAGCAGTACCGATATTAATATTACCGTCTGCTGCTAAACTAATTGCCCCCACCGCAGATTGTTTAATATCTTTAGAAGAGCTTAAATTATAACTGTTACCTACTGTAATTTTAACAGTATCGCCGATAGTTTCGTCGTGTGTTCCTCGCACTGCAATTTTCTGTTCTTTATCCACTGTTAGATAATTGTAACCGGTAATATTAGTTTCCATATTTTTACCTGCTTTGACATGAATATTACGACCAGCTTCTAAATTAATGTCTCTATCGGCTCGAAAATTAAAATCGTGTTCGCTATGTATACTAACGCTATCGTGTGCATAGATGTCAATTTTGCCATTGCTGGTCATTTCAATCCATGATGTGCCTGCACTATTGGCAATATATATCAAGTCTTGACTGTTATGCATTAAAATTTGATGACCTGTCCTAGTGCGTAATCTTACTAGTTCGTTCTGACCATTAACATCGCCGTCATCCATAACAAAAGTAGTTCCACCTAATCTACTTACGGGTGCTTTAACACCTGTTTCATATCCTATGATACCACGCTTTGCACCAGAACTGGTATCCAATGGACCAGGAGTTGAAATACCAAATACACCACTAGGTACTTCTCTACGAGCACTACTGGAAGTAACACCCCTAACAGTATCAAGCAATAGGCCTTGCTGTAACAGTCTATCTGCAAATGGGTGAATTGGTTTAGCAAATCTTTCTGGGTTGGGATTTTCTAATCCTTTTGATTTTTTATGAAATTCTGCAACTGGAAGATAATCTGTCCCGTATTTTCTTCGTTGCTCATCAGTCATTTCTACTTGTTTGCTTGCAGCGATTCCCGGTATCATATGATTTTGAAATGTGTCAGAGACGCATCCCATCCAGTATCCTTGATTAGGATCCCCATCAATAAAAATTACCATGACAGTGGTGCCAATATCGGGCGGCACCATCCACATACCGTAACTCTTTTGGACATCATTAAAGTCGCTACTATTAGTGCCTTCGTATCTAATAGATGTTACACCTGAGAATGGACTTAGGTATCGTACAATATAAGTTTCTCCCTGAGCTTTAACAACGCTAGGCATTCCTTTAATTAACGCAACTTCTAAACTACCCATATAGGTAGAATCAAGATGATTAGTTACTTCAGCTAAGAATGGTCCAGGAGTAGATAATGGAGGCCGTGTTCTTGTTTCAATTGCCATAATTTACTTTCATGATATTGGATTTATTTTATTAACTAATTTACTCAAGGGACTTTGTCCTAATGATCCCACATTGGAGATGTTAGGTATATTTGGTAATCCCGCTAATTGTGTTTTAGCACTTGATAATTTATCCAATGCCGAAGTGCTATCAACTAAATTATTGACCGATATATTTGAATAAGGATTAGTACGAATAGTTGATGCTTGGCTGGCTTCAGATATTAATTCAGCAGGAACTAAGTTGGTAGATAATTTACTAGGACTATTAACACCATATAAATTTTCAAGTGCAGTAATACCCCCACGTTGTACTACTTCTTTAGCATATGCAGGATCTGCTTGAGGAGCAGGTGCAGAAGCATACGGGGGAGTTGCAGGTATATTAGCCATTTTACTAGCAGGGATATAGTCTAATACAAGACCAGCACTAGCAGCCTGAGTTAAATTAACATTTTCAGGAGTGCTATTAACAATATTTGAAATTTGACCAGGCAATTTACTTTGCAATCCGCCCGAAAGACCAGATAATCTACTTGGATCTAATCCCACCGTGGCAGCAATGCCTTGAGGATCTGACGGTGATGAAGTCAATCCAGTTATTTTATCACCTATTCCTCCTACAAGATTTCCTATCCCTTTGCCTAATCCTGATACCGCACTAATAGCATTACTGCCAATTGACTTAGCAGTACCTGCAATATTACTCAGACTGCCAATCTCTAACGAGCTAGAATCAATATTTGCACCTTGTCTAATTTCATTCATTGTAGGACTAGTTGGTATAGATGATGTAGGGCTGATCGATACCGTTGCTCCTTTACCTATTCCAGATCCTATATTAGATTTACTCAACGCAGATCCTAATAATCCCCCTACTAGGCCGCTTACAATTGCTCCAGATGCTTGCTTTGAAGAAAGGCTGCCACTTAATACACTTGCTGCACTTAAAACTAGTGCTGCGGGCGCTAGAGTTCCCTGACTTAATTTACTAAGACCGGACGAACCTAACCGTATGTTAGACGATATATCAGATGGTAAAGATTGTCCTACAATAGAAGTAGGTAAAGAAGCGCCAGTTTTTGAAATAGCGCCATATGTTTGATTTAACAATGTAGGAGTTTCTCCTCCTAATCCTCCAGTTGCTGCTGTAAAATTACTAAGTTCCCCAGGCAATCCAGGACTAGGAATTCCCCTATTAAGTTGTCCTAGTACCGTTGATGAATCCATTCTCTGCGATGGACTTTGGGCATTAGTTTGATCTTGTGTTACTTCAGCATCAGGATTTGGATCAGTTTTCATCCTATCAGCAGGATCACTAGCACGAAGATTAGAATCTAATATTTGGCCTGGTATTCGAAGAACTTCCAATCGTTGTTTAAATGCTCCTTCTTTAAAAGTGTGGGTAACTTTTGTAACTCGATAAACTCCACTAAATGGAACACGATTAGCATCAAATTGCATCATGCCTCCGTCTTCAAAACTATTAATATCAATAGGGTTTCTAAAGTTGATAGTTATTAACACTTCACCATAATTGTGATCAACTTCACCTTGATCAGTTTTTGCTCTACTATTAGGCTTAGGTTTAGGCTTATAGTTACCTGCACCGCCGGTAACTAAAAACACAGGATCTCCCAATATTTCAAGCTCGCCGGTTAACATGCTTGCTTTAGAATTGATTACAGAATCATGCATATTTCTTGCCAACACACTATACGGATCATCTAATGGTTGACTAGCATTGCCTCCCGAATACGATTGCAATGGAGTTGTAACTGTTTTTACCGGAGAAAGAGGTATTTGGTTATGTAATCTTAAATCTTTAGCATCGGCATTAGAATCAACAATTTTAACATCTACACCATTATTAGGGGCCGCAGCATTCTTTGATCCCATTATATCTTTATTACCCATAGCGGCAGGCACTGCTTCGAAGAATAGCGTATTAAAATTAAGTTTAAAAGCCAATACGTCTATATTTTGTCCTGTATAGATATAATTGTACTCTCTCAAACTTATTTTTTTTAATGTTTCTTCTTTTATTAGATCATGCCCGTAATTGGGAATACGACTAATATGTATCTTATACGGAGTTACTACATAATTATAATTTTGAAAAGGTTTCTTAGAAATGTCGTCAACTACATCTAAATTTGTTACTTCTATTTTTATTAAAAAATATTCTAACATTCCGTATTGGTCAGGAACACCGGGAACTTTTCCTATATTCTTTAAAATTTCTCTTACATATTCACTATCTCTGATCACAGCAGTAATAGCATCACTAATTGCCATTCCTTCTCCAAACTGAATTACATTATCTTTAGGATTGTATTTTATACTTTCTGGCTGTTTAGCCTGTTGCTCAGGAGTAGGTTGCTTACTCCCGTCCTTTTGATAAGCGTTTGGCGATCCTGGAGCACCGGGATCGATCATTTTATATAACGCATTATCTTTTAATATTTCTGTTAACTTTGCATTGGCAATTTTAGAAGCAGATCCTTTCTTAAATCCATCAGCATCATCCCAAACTGGAAATGTAATTTCATAGGTATCATGTTTGTTTGATGTAATACCTGCTTTACTATTTTCGTCAGAGTTTGCAACTTGTTTATTAATATTTTTAAAAAAATCTTCAAGTATTTGACCAACGGTTTCACCTGCCATTTTAATAGGTTTCTTAACAACATTAGGTTGCCCGAATGCTCGTTCATTATAGGGGACTGCCGAACAACGATATCTAGTACCTTTTTCGGTTATATCAACTTCAATGCCAGTGAGGCCGATTGGAAAATATCTAGTGGTATTTGGTACTATTTCAGGATCTGAAAAATCACTAGAATCAGGATAACCCCAAAATTCCATTTTGAGAAGGAAACTAGCTTGAAGGTAACTAGGATATCCCGCGGCTACAGCAGCTACATGCAATGCTTCAATAAAACCGTTAATACTATACGGTTCAATGACTTCAAATTTGATCTGTGTAGCAAGACTGGTATTAGTTTGTTCACTAGGTGCCATCAGTGTGTCAATACTGATGTCCTCAATGAACATGTCAAATTTTCCAGGACTATTTTTATTAAACCCCTCAACTAGATCTGCATTATAATTTATAGTTGTTTGCACAGCACGCTGAACTACGCGGTCTCGAGGATCAGAATTTTCTGATCCTGCGGCTAATCGAAATGATTGTTCATTTGGAGATGCTGATAAACCAGTAGTGCCTTTGCCACCGGATTTTAAAATAACTAATTTTAATTCACTATTTCTATAAGAAGTAGGATCTTTAAGATTTGAGTTATCAAGCGCAGCTAGTGTAAAACTATAAGTTATTGATCTATATCCGTTGAGTACATTGCCTTCGCCCGACTGGTCTACTACTTGCTTTGACTCGGCTGCAAATTGTTGCTCAGGAGTTATACTGGGTTTTTCAGTCTTATGAGAAGTATCGTCTGAAAACCACGATCCATCTTCATATCCACCTTGATCTCCCATTGCTGTCACAGCCATATTAAATTCCTAACACTGTTTTAATAGTAGACATCTTAGGAAGATATATTTTTACACCTGCTTTTAAATCATAAACAGGATCTTTAATTGTTCGCTTATTTCGAACAGCAAATACCCACCATAGTCTAGAATCTTTATATAAATCATACGCTAACAAATCTGGACGATTTTCATAAGTATTAGTTAATTCAAATAAAATATCATCACGCTCATTGGGCAAATCTCGAAATGCCATGACATCAAGATATCCATTAGTTACTGGTGTAGTATAATACGGACTAGTTTTGCTATACATTAGATATATCCTTGATTATTATATGTTTTATTAAGATATCCGGTAACTGAAAACCGTTGCATTTCGTCTCTGCTGTACATCGGTAAACAAGTAACTGAAATAGTCGAGATGGTAGGAACCGAATGTAGTCCGAAACCATTATCAGTTATAAAATAGTCTACACTGTCTGGTAATTCTACCCTAAAACTTGTAATTGCTACTGGTACATTTCTTAACATCTCTCCAAATGCATCAAGTCTACAAATAGGAGGAGGTGCTCCGCTATCAGAATCGCCGGATGTTGCGCCGCCGGATCGCATTCTAGTTAATGCCATTAATAAATGCCTAGTTGCAAGATATACTCCCGCATCTGCTTTGTTTTCAACAGAAAATTTTCCAGCAATAGTAATAGGACCAACATTACTTCTTTGATAAAAGTTTATAGCAAAGTTTGAATGTAATGGTGATTGAGCAGCATAATCTGCTTTGGCTTCATACGATATAGACGGAGTATATGGGAAAATTATTCCACCTATATTGTCTAATGACAATTCATCATTAATTCCGGACGTTACTTGAGTAAGATACTTTGGAGGTACCCTAATCTTAACACGCATGTCTGTGGATGCCGAAGTATCGATACCGTTGGAATCTGTATATTTGTTTACAGTAGGTAAAAATGTTTCTTTTTCTGCACCTTCTGGTATTCCGGGCACAGATCGTTCCCCAAATGCAGTTGCACCCTGACGTTTAATACGGGCAGCAGCCTGTTCATTTATACTTTGTCCAGCAGAAGCAATATCAAACCCACTACCCTGTATAACATTACCTAATTCGTCGTATTGGATGGCCATAATCTAAAATTCCTCGTATAGTGTATTTAACTAATAAATAAACTGCCCATATAACATTGTTGACATTGGCAAAATCCATGTTATAATGTTATAACCAGGAGAATAATTATAACAACAATGCCCACACATATATCCGTGACCGGAAAAAGAGTAAAGTATCTCAATAATAGGGACTTATTATCAGAGATACATAAAAGTAAATGCTCTTTCAGCAGCTATACAGATCCCGCATATCAACAACATGATATAATCTTAACAAGTTTAGATAAAGTTAACATTAGAACTATAGCAGATGCAAAAAGAGCTCGTGCAAAAAGACAAGGTATACTAGCATTTGGTGCAGCAAGAATCGCAGGTGATAAAAAAATTAAACTTGCAGAATGCACTGAGGACTATACAACCATTGCAAAGACCGATGTTATTATTCGTATTATGACATTTGATCATATTCCACTAGCACCAGGTCGTAAGAAGACACTCAAAAATACCGCAGACAGTCATGAGAAAGTAAACTTTCCACCTTTTCAACATTGGAAATTTAACGACGCAGGTGAATTGATCTGTGTAGGTAAGAGTCATTGGAAAGGTGATATTGAAACTGGTAAGTTTTCTAAAGATCACGGCCGCATTACTGAGAACTTAGGCAAGATGTTTATCAAACTAAGTGAACGGTATGCACAGAGAAGCAACTGGCGTGGATATACTTACAACGAAGAAATGCGTGGTCAAGCAATTCTACAACTAAGTCAAATTGGTCTACAATTTGATGAAAGTAAATCAGAGAATCCTTTTGCATATTATACCGCAGCAGTGACTAACTCGTTTACTCGTGTTCTAAACATTGAAAAGAAGAATCAAAATATTCGTGATGATATGTTAGAAGAACACGGTCTTACTCCAAGTATGACTCGACAATATAAACAAGAGTATGCCGAAGAAACCGCACGGCAAGCAGAACTATACAAACACTTTAGACAACCTAAGTCAGAAGAAACCAGTATAGAAGATGATGAGCAAACTGACCTTTGACTTTTAAATTTCTATCTGCTAAACTCGTTATTAGGAGATAACTAATGGCGTTGTTTAAGAAAGTAGCATGTTTTACAGATATACATTTTGGTCTAAAGTCCAATAGCAGCACTCACTTACGTGACTGTGAAGAATTTGTAGATTGGTTTATTGCAGAATCTCAGAAAGAAGGGTGTGAAACTTGTATTTTTCTGGGCGACTGGAGTCACAATCGTAACAGTCTTAATCTGTTTACATTGGATTCCAGTCTGAGATGTCTTGAAAAACTAGGCGCTGCATTTGAGCAGTTCTTTTGGTTTCCAGGTAATCACGATCTGTTCTACAAAGACAAGCGTGACATTCATTCTAGTGCCTTTGGTCGGCACATTCCAGGAGTTACCGTTGTAGATGGTATTACAACTCTTGATGATGTCACCCTTGTACCTTGGCTAGTGGGCGATGAGTGGAAATCAATGAAGGACATCAAGAGCAAATATGTATTTGGTCATTTTGAATTGCCCAAGTTCTTTATGAATGCCATGGTACAGATGCCCGATCACGGTGAATTACGGGCAGAAGACTTTAACGGCCCTGACTATATATTCAGCGGGCACTTCCATAAACGTCAAACTAATAACAATGTAATATATATTGGTAATGCATTTCCACACAATTTTGCCGATACATGGGATGATGCTAGAGGGATGATGACTTTAGAATGGGGAGGTAAACCTCAATTTATTGATTGGCCCAACTGCCCCAAGTATAGAACCGTTAAACTTAGCGACTTAATTGATAACGCTGAAACTATTATGAAGTCTAAGATGCATATCAAAGTAAATCTTGACATTGATATCAGTTACGAAGAAGCAAACTTCATTAAAGAAACTTTTATTCGTGATTACGACATCCGCGAAATTAGTCTTATCCAAGATAAAACTAATATGGAGGGCACAATTGAAGATAATCCAGATGCACAATTTGAAAGTGTGGATCAAATTGTCACAGAGCAATTGATCAATATCGACAGCGAACAATTTGATAAATCAACTTTACTAGAAATCTATAATAATTTATAATGTTTCAACTTAAAAATATAACTGTGAAAAATTTTATGAGCGTGGGTAACCAGACTCAAGCTGTAGACTTTGACAAGCAGGCACTAACATTGGTGCTAGGCAGCAATCTTGATCTAGGGGGTGATGATACGGGCTCTCGCAACGGTACTGGAAAAACTACAATTGTCAATGCCTTATCATATGCCCTATATGGGCAAGCACTTACTAATATTAAGAAAGAAAACTTAATTAACAAGACTAACGGTAAAGCCATGTTGGTCACTGTGGAGTTTATAAAGAATAATGTCAAATATCGCATCGAGCGAGGACGTAAACCAAATGTTCTTAAGTTATTTGTCAACGACGATCAAATAAAAACTAGCGAAAGCGAAGATGATAGTCAGGGAGACAGCAGAGAAACACAAAAAGCCATTGAGCAGATGTTGGAAATGAGTCATACTATGTTCAAACATCTTGTTGCATTGAATACATATACAGAACCGTTCTTGAGTATGAAGGCTGCGGATCAGCGTGAAGTCATTGAACAACTGTTAGGTATTACTCTGTTAAGTGAAAAAGCAGAATCATTAAAGATTTTAGTTAAAGAAAGCAAAGATCTTATACAACAAGAAACATTTAAAATTGAAGGTATTAAAGCCGCAAACGAAAATGTTCAAAAAAGTATTGATAGCCTGGGTATTAAAAGCAATGCATGGGATACAAAGAAAGAAACAGACATTGAAAATTTAGGTCGTGCTATGATGCGACTTGAAAATGTCGATATTGAATCTGAGTTAACTGCACATACACTACTTAAACAATGGAAAGAACAGAATGTTAAGATACAAAATCTTAATAAACAACGTGCAACATTAGAATCTGCGCTAGGGCAAGCTGAAAAAACTGTTAAGAAGTATGAAAAAGAACTAGCAAGTTTAGCAAACAAGACTTGTCATGCTTGCGAACAAGAACTCCATGATCATAAACATGAAGAAATGACCAATGCTGCTGTGCAAAGTTTAGGCGAGGCAATGAAATACTTTGATAAAGTGTCCCAGGACTTACTAAAAATTGTAGATGAATTAGGTACAGGTAAACAATCGCGTATGCCTACTACATTTTATGATACAGAAGCAGAAGCGTTAGGACATAAAAACAATCTAGAGGGACTTGAAAAAAGTTTAACTGCAAAGATTGAAGAAAATAATCCCTATCAAGAACAAATTGTTGAATTAAAAAAGACTGCAATTCAAGAAATCAATTGGGAAAGAATAAACGACCTAACAAAAATTAAAGACCATCAAGAGTTTTTACATAAACTATTAACCAACAAGGATAGTTTTATCCGTAAAAAGATTATTGATCAAAACCTAAGCTACTTAAACAAGCGATTGAGTTATTATATCGATAAATTAGGTTTGCCCCATCGTGTGGTATTTCAGAACGATCTTAGTGTAGAGATTACTCAGCTGGGACAAGATTTAGATTTTGATAATTTATCACGTGGCGAACGTAATCGATTAATTTTATCAATGAGTTTTGCCTTTAGAGATGTATGGGAAGGGTTGTATCAAAGTATTAATTTATTGTTTATTGATGAGTTAGTCGATGCTGGCATGGATGCTGCTGGCGTAGAAAGTGCTCTAGCGGTCCTAAAAAAGATGGCCAGAGAACGCAATAAGAATATATACTTAATATCACACAAGGATGAGTTAATTGGCAGGGTTAATAATGTTCTAAGAGTTATTAAAGAGAACGGATTCACCAGCTATAGCAACGATATTGATTATGTCGAATGAAGAATTAGAAAAATATAAAGCGTTATATTCAGAATTAGTCTCCCACTTTGTAGATTTACATAACTATCATCATAAGTTTATAGAATGGCCTAGCACATTCCATGGTCCTAGAGCCCGTAAAAGCATTAATGAAATGATTGATGTGGCTATAAAGTTACGAAGATTGTCTGCTACTGTGAGTAGAGAACATGAAAAAAATGTACTTGAAGGGCGCAGAGCAGAAAAGAAAGAGAAGGCAAGAGTTAAAAGATTGCCAAAACAACGAGTAAAGTTGAAAAAGGAAAATAAAAATGAATAACACATTAGACCAATTAAAAACACAATACGAAGAATTTTTGACAGAAGACACAAAATTCACAGCGGGCAATGCCGCAGCAGGAACCCGTGCTCGCAAAGCATTAGCCGAGATGAGCAAGTTGATCAAAGCACGCCGTAACGAAATTACTGCTGAAAAGAATGCACGGGCTGAAGCCAAAAAGGCCGGCAAGTAAATTATGTCATGGTACTATCAAGGTACCTTAGTT
>Ga0114963_10000233_pt1 | contig 36691 bp, 31 predicted proteins | sample C_131016_EF_Meta_FD_87019 | JGI IMG/M metagenome (GOLD analysis project Ga0114963, IMG submission 87019) | Freshwater microbial communities from Lake Croche, Canada to study carbon cycling - C_131016_EF_MetaG | ecosystem: Environmental > Aquatic > Freshwater > Lake | place: Lake Croche, Canada... | reverse complement strand
GCGCTAACATCGGGTTTGAAGTAATGCACGAACGCAACGCTCACAACTTCCCTCTAGATTTAGCTTTTGAAGGTCAACAAGCTCCTGCTATCAACGGTTAATAATTAAATATCTCTAAAAGGCACTCCCAATTTTTGGGGGTGCTTTTTTGCATATCATCATTCTTCTTGTTCTCCAGAGATAAAATTCCTCTGCATCTTCCAATGCTGTTGGAGTAATTTTAACGCGGTATGTCATGCTTTAACCGCGATTCCTCTAAGGCTTCTAATGCGTCTCGCTCTTTTCCTGCAGCCACTTCGGCCATTCCCTGGCGAATTATTGCTGATGATCTCGCTAACTCTAACTCATCTAATAATTCTTGATAAGATGCTGCATCCTGCATGACGACCGATGCTTTACCATTGACAGTGAGAACTATAGGTTTATGAGTTGACTGTAATTGTTCAATGAACTGTTTAGCATTCCTCTGAAAGTCTGATAGTGGGTAAATTTCTCTGGCATCCAGCATTATTATTACCAATACAATGGAATATTCATTATATTTCATGTTATCATGTTCTGTCCTCCTTTTTATGAAGCCTGAAAACTCACTTGACTTTATGACAGCAACAGATGCCATTGAAGGCGGTTGTTTGGCACTAGAACACGCTCTTTCTCAAGCCACTGGGAGTCAGTCCAGTAAATCTGGTTCTTTATGTACAATCATGTCATATAGAGGCTGAAAACTAAACCATCCCATAAAAGGAGAACCAATCTGACTATGGGTTAAACGAGCCGTTTGGGAATCAATCAGCACTGGTTTTCCCACTGCTTCAGCCATGAGTTGAGCTTGACAGGAGCGATCCATTGTGATGAACCACCAGGCTGCTTCATCTACTGAATGTCCAACAGTGAGTAAACCATGATTGCGGAGTATAACTGCTTTACTTGTTCCTATTGTCTTAGCAATACTTTGACCATACTGAGTTTCTAAAACTACTCCACTGTAGTCACTGAACAAGGCTTGATCTTCATAAAAAGAACAAGCATCCTGAGTTACAGGATCAAGTAAACGTCCAAGCATTGACCAAGTTTTGCCGTAAAGTGAGTGAGCATGGGCAGCTGCATTGACCTCAGGTCTAGCTTGGTGAATTTGAGAATGAATAGTGAAAGCAGCTTTATTAATAGATTTGTTGCCTTCTATAATGTTGCCTTTGTGATTGACCAACAATAAGTCTGATACTCGAATATGACCAAAGTACATTCCAACCGGATTAACCCAAAAACAATCAGAAAATTCAGGGTCTCGGACAGTAATATGTCCAGCGATTCCTTCATCAAATCCATAATAAGCGAATAATCGAAATGCAGCAGCTAATCGCTGTTGACGATGAAGTCTCTCATCTTCTACGCGCTCAAATGTAGGTGGAGTGGGAAAGTCGAATTCTGACACAGATTTACCTCGTAAAGGACATTGATTTGGAACGGTAAGGCTTAGATTATTTATTCTTGACCATAACTTGTCGAGTTTGATTTACAGTGTTAGAAAGAATTGCTGCTGCTTGCTCTATCTCTGCATCAGTAGTAAATTTTCCTAATCCAATGCGTAAAGCTCCCTCGATTATATTATCTTTTAGTTTCATTGCTCTCAGAACGTGAGAAGGTGATTCTACTCCAGAGGAACAAGCTGCACCCGTAGAGATTGCTAATTGATGTCTAATTCGAGCAATAATGGCACTATTGGGGATATCAGGGATGGCAATATGTAAGTTACCTGCTAAACGAGAGCTGGTATCCCCATTAACTACTAAACCTGAAATTTGCTCTTCTAATAATTGCTGTAGTTTGTTACGCTTAATAGCAATTGCTGCTTCATCTTCATTCATTTCTAACTGGCGTAATCGACAAGCTTCACCTAGACCAACAATCCCAGAAACATTAAGAGTTCCTGGTCTGATGCCTTTTTGATGACCACCACCAAAAATAATGGGTTCTAAATGATAACCTTTCCTGACTACTAAGGCGCCTACTCCTTTAGGTCCATACAATTTATGACCAGAAATAGCTAAGTAAGTAATCCCCCAATCATTAAAGTTAAGGGGAATTTTTCCTATAGATTGAGATCCATCACATAAAAAAGGAATGTTATATTTTAGGGCTATTTTTCCTATTGTTTGAATAGGGTAAATATTGCCTATCTCATTGTTAGCTGCCATAATACAAAGAAGAGATACTCCTTCTCTGCAGACTTTTTCGAGATGTTCTAAGTCTAGGTTCCCTTTTGAATCGACATGGAGATAAATAATATTAACTAATCCTTTTTGAGCAAGTGCTTTGCAAGTATCTAAAACTGCTTTATGTTCAACTGGAGAGATAGCAATTTTAAGTTGATGATTATGAGGAATAGAGCCTTGAATAGCTAAGTTAATACTTTCTGTAGCCCCCGAAGTAAAAACTATTTCTTTAGGGGATGCGTTGACCAGTTGTGCCATTGAGAAACGAGCTTTTGATATAGCTTTTTCAGCTTCATCCCCATAGGTATGGTCAATACTGCTAGCATTACCAAAAGCGGTAGTCATGTAATAGACCATAATTTCTACAACTCTAGGATCGACAGGAGTAGTAGAATGATAGTCAAGGTAAATGGGTTTCTGAATCATTAAAGCATTTTTTGAGATTTTTACTTAGCTTCTACATATATTTCTTTTCCATCTCGTTTAAATTCCTCATCCAGATAATATAAACAATTACGAATAGCTTGGCGAAGTTTTAGGGCAGGTTTCAAGCAATCCCGTTCATAATCCATTAAGGTTAATTTGAGATGAGGATAGAGAATTTTGAGTAACCCTGCGGCTGATTTTAAGATAGCATTTTGATCTCTAACAGTTGCTTTTTCAAAATGGGTATGTTGTGTGGCGTATGAGATAAATCTGTTATCATTTCGTAAAGCTAGTAAAACTTCTCCTAGAAAGTCCATTTTTAATCCTACTTGTGAGGCGGTCATTTCTCTTTGAAATTTAGGAATTTCCCAACCTGGAATAATTCCACAAAAACGATCTAAAAAAGCAGTTTCACTAAAAAACTTAGGTAAATTAACCATAAGATTATCTGGATTTTTAGGGTTTAACTGTTCATCCAGTTCGATATTAGCTAACATTACTAAAGAACAATCACTAGAAACATCTGCAAATCCAGAACGATTATATCTTCCACTAGCTAAATAATTTTTCATTGGTCCAATAATCTCATCAGGATTGTCAAAAGTTAGACTCTGTACTTCATCTAAAACTACTACATCATGGCGACCTAATAGTCCAACTTCTTTAGTTTTGCCATTAATAAAAAGTTGTGCTGCTGTGACTTTACCACCACTAATTACTGTTACTTTGCTGCTTATATTTTCAAAGACAAAACTTTTTCCTGTACCCTTAGGAGCCAGTTCCATAACATGAAAATTAGGCTCTACTAAAGGTAATAAACGAGCCAACATCCAGAGCTTAGATTCTTGTGTATAATTAGGATGTTCAGGATTAAAACCCATTGAACAAAAAAGTAAATCTTGCCATTGTTCAGTATTAAATTTTTCTCGATATTCAGCATAACCTTTAAGTTCAACCTGGGAACATTGAAAAGGATCAAAATCCATTACTTCAACTTGACCATCAGGAAGCATAGAAAGAGTTATTTTACCCCAAACACCATTACGCAACAACATTGGATACTGTTTAATTAAAGAAGTAGGAATAGAACAGTATGTTAAATTAAGAATTGGTATTTGAGCATATGGTTCAGGAATTATTTTATTGTCTCTATCTAATTTGATTTGTACTTTCATAAGAGCGATCAGTTTCTGGATCTCTCCTTCGTTTAAATTAAAAAGAATAACATTACTATCGTCTTTACGAGGAAATACTTTATTAATAAATTGATTAACTTTTTCTATTTCGGGGTTGGTTAAATCTCCAGTGCCAGGAACAATTTTATCAAGTAACCATTCTGCTACAAAACTAGGAATACCAGCTTGAGTTAGACCGCTTGAGGGTAATCTAGTTTTATCAATGCTGAGAATGCCAAATACATCACGAACGAGGAAGTTATTGTAATTATTTAAAGGTGTAGACATAAGTAATTTAGTTAGTTATTTGTAGGTTTTTAGAAGAACTCGTCTATATTGAATCCACTGCTAAAAATTCGCTTAATGATAATATACGAATCTTCATCTAGTTTAACGCTATCATATTCTGATTGAGAGTAACAAAAATCTAGATTACCTGACAATGATATTTTAAGTTTATTGCCTGAATGATTTATAGGAAATTCGGGAAATTCGGGAATAATGATATTTAAGGTTATTTTATCATTAGCTTTAATGGTGGTTAAAGGTTGACCATTTTTGAACATATATAATTGATCAATATACAAACAAAGGTCTGTTATAGGAATAGAATTGGGATTATGAATAGTAATTTTTAGTTCTCCTTTTTCTTTAGCTTTACCTTCTCCTTGACAATAAACTACAACTGGAATACGTTTCACTGATTGACATAAAATAGACACACCAACTATTACTTCTTCTGGAAAAAGTCCACCATGAGAGCCTATGATTTCTCGGCTTTCTGTATAACTAAAAGAGCCAAAACTCTCAGAACCTCGAATAATACTAAGAGTCTCAGGAATACCATAACGATCACTATTTAAGACAATAAAACGCTCATCATTTGTAGTTCCTAATGCTGTTCTACCTTCTGGTTTTAGTTCGGCTGGACAGTTGGCAATTTTAGTAGATATACCAAGTAGTTGACCGTGATCACTAGCAATGAGAATTTTTAGTTTTTCTGGTTCAGGATATTGTTTAACACAATAACAAATATCTTCAGCAATCCCTTTTAAACTCTTAGTGCGTTCCAAATTATAAAAACTATGCCAATCTTGTTGATTATGTTGAAGAGCATCAAATTTAGTAGTATCCCAACAGTAAAGACTATGTTTCTTCTGTTTTAAGTCTTTATAAAGTTTATTGACTTGTTTATCAGTATAACGTTTGCCTATCTGCAACAAAGAAAAACCTTGACTAATATCATCTTTCCATTGGGAGGAATTAGGCAATAACTGACTATATAAACTCCATTTAGCATACTTGGTTAAAGTAGGAAGAATACTTAAGCGAGGTTGAATACCATTTTCAACAGCAAGACCATGATTTTCTGTTAGGTAGGAAATTAGTTCAAGATGGTCTAACCACCCTAACCCATCAACTACTACCCAAAAAACAGGATGATCTTGACAGAGATTTTGGACAAGATGAGCAACATTATAATTAAGAGGGGAATCATCAACAGGAATGAGTTTTAATTGTGAGTAATGTTCGACTATCCAGTTGACAAAACTTTCGGCTAAGAAATCACTAATTTTTTGTTTACTTGTTGACTGTTTATTTTCAATTTCCCAACAACGAAAAGGAAGATATTTTTCTGTTACCCAAGTCAATACCTCTTCTGTTGTCTTCTCAAGAGTAAGGGGGAGAGGTTCAGGTGGTGCCTTTTGCTTAGTAAGTTCTTTTTTCTGTTGACTTGCTAAATATCCGCTAAGTTTTACTTCTTTTTCTTTGGTAATCCATTGGGGATGCTTATTAAGAAACTGATAAGAAATTTGAGCTATTTCTTCCATGCCACTTTGAGTAGTTGGAATAAGTTGATCAATTATTTTTCCCTCACTACTATAAATTTTTTGTTGCCAATATTGATCAAATTCCTCTTTTAACATATCAGGAATAGGTAGAGGATACTTACCTAATTCAATAAGTAATGGTTCTCTTATTCCTAACCATTGACGTAGTAATTGTAATTTATTTTCTGTCTGATAATAGGCGTTTAAAGGATGTTCTGGTCGTTGATGAACCCAGACTTGTTCTAAAAATTGATATTCAGATAATACTATTAATGTGAGCCATAAAGCTAAGTGTGGTAATGAAGGTTCTTCTAACCAGAATTGAGGTTGCTTATTAGTAATCTCGGCTAAAAAATAAGCTATTTTGTCTTCCTGGTAAGAATCAAGCTGATTGAGGAGAGAGAATATTTGTTTTTCAGTTAATTTGTTTGGTATTGGTAGAGGATAGCAGAGAGATTTTAACTTTTCTTTAGGTGAATATTTTCGCTCAATAATTGCCTCTGTTTTATTCCAACCCCTTAACCATTCTTCTGTCCAATCACATAATTGTTTCCCTTTTACCCAATAAGTTCCCTCAGCAATAAAAAAATAACGTAGCCATTCCACTTCATTAGTAATAGCCATATATTCAACAGGAATATCATAAAGTTCAGTCGGATCTAATACTACTAATTTACTCATTAGATCTCCCCGTCATCATCTGTTAAGAATTTTTCCAATTGCTTATATAGATCTTGTCGCTTTAGTTTAGGAAGTCCTTGAAACAAAGAAATAATCTGAGCTTCTTTATCTTTCATTTTCATTGACTCAAGTAATTCTGTGATTTCTTGGTCTAGTATTTCATAGGTTGAATATAAACTAGAATCTTCAAAACAATAGGCTCGTCTTATATAGTTAATACTAAAATTCTCTACGTCTTTAAGATTGTTAATTTTACTTAGAGATGTACGTAAATTGTCTAACTCCTCTTGATAACAAGTTATTTTATCGTTGAGATTCTCTAAAACTTGCTCAATTTCAGAGTTAAAAGATTCAGGATGATGTAACTTTAAACTTAATTCTTCTACTCGCTTAATGCCTTCTTCACATTGATGTACAGTCATTTTATTGGTAGATTTAAGCTGATTTATTTCTCGCATCACTTTAGAATCTTCGTCTTGTTGTTGTTTTTTATCTAACTGTTGTTTTAGTTCCCTATCTAGTTGTTCTTCTAAACGTTTTAAGCGTGACTGACTACTTTCTTCAGTAAAACGCTCTTTTTGGCGGTCAATTTCATTAATGAGATCGGAGATTTGTTTTTCAGAATTGACACTAGATGTTCTTTCTTCCCAACTTTCTATCTGTTGACAAAGTTCTTGGTAACTTTGCTCAATTTTTTGGAGAATTTGTTGCACTTCTAGTGCTTTATCTGAATCTTTAGGAAATTGCCATGCTAAACTACTAATAATAGTGCTAATCTGCTTATAATCTGCTTGAGTAGAGTTCCCATTTAATTGACTATAAAGCTGTTTAATTTCTCGAAGGTATTTTTGTTGATTTGCTTGCTCTTGTAATCTTGTTTGGGTATACTCTATAGTTATTAAAGCTCTATGTAAAATCTCTGTTAAATGAGGTGGCAGGTCAGAAACTTTATTAACTTTCTCAATCATTTGTTCAATGAGTTGTTTATGAGAATTACAGTCATTTTCATTCTGTAAAGTGTCAGAACGGTTACTCTCTGTAATAATCAATGCTTCAATTCTGTCTCTAACTTTTTGTAAGGCTTGAGTACGTCTAGTTATCTGTTCTAGAGTAGGTTTAACTGAAATAATATCAGGACTAGATATAGAAGGATCTAGTAAAAGTTGAGGATAAAGAGTTAATAAGGGGGTAAATTCTTTTTCTGGATCAGAAGTTCCAGTCTTGATATTTTCTGCTTTTTCAACTGGACTAAACCATTTATCAATTTGTTTAACACAGTTATTTACTTCATCTCGATCCTTAGTAATATTATTAATTTCTTCAGGATCGGCGGAATTTATAAACTCTAATACACTATTGAGATAATTTTTAGCTTCTTCATAGTCTATTGGAGAAGAGGGTAAAACTGGAGCGTTGATTCTTTGAAAACGGATCAGTTTTGTTGATGAGTTTAATACCCATTTTTCAATCAATTCTTTAGGTTTTTGCCAAATATCACTATTACACCAATATTCTAGAGATTGAATTTCTGCTACAACTCCTGATCCTTTTTTATTGTTAAGAGTAACTAGACCTTTTAATTTGACTTCTTTACGATGATAGCCTAACCATGCTGCTAATAAGACTGTAAATGTATATTGATGATAACCATAAGGTGGTTGAGAGAGTTTTTGCCAAATATCTTTTAAATCGATTATTTTTTGTCTATCATTACCCAAGTTAGCCATCTGAGAAATAGTATCCCAAGCAGATTTAATTTTCTCTTGAGTTGGTTCTTGAATAATGTATTTTTGTCCAGAACGTTTTAACAATCTCCAAGACTCTACAAAAACTTGATTAATAACAGTTGGATAAGCATTATTCTTAGGTATTGTATTTATAATTAAATTATCTGTTAACAATTGACATGAAACCCAACCAATAACTGCTGAACCAGTACTACTATTTAGAGCCATTTTGTCTTGGTACGCTACTGGAGGAACAAATGGGTATAATTGTTGTAATAAAGCGCTGATAATTTTATTGGGATCTTTTTGTTGAGATGGGGAAATGTAATTAAGCAATATAGAGTAATATGTACAATCTTTGAATAGATTATGTATGCGTTTATTGAGTTGTTCAGTCCAGCGTTTTAGTGTTTCTTGATGAGCAACATTAACTAATCTTTTGTCAGCATTCTCTAAAGTTTGAATTTTTAAGAGAAGTTTTGCTAAATCTCCTGTTTCTTGATTAGGAATAGCTATGACAATTTTCTCCTTAATTGGGGAAGCTTCTAAATACTGATTAACTAGATTACGAAAAGTTACTAAATCTTCGGAAGTTTCGACAAGAACAAAAGCAATAATTCCTTTACAGGTAAAGTTTCTTAAAGTTTTTTGACTAGATAAATGTTCAATGCTATAAACATGGTATTCAAATTTCCAATCATCACCAACTAATTTATTATCATCAATAAACTGCTTTGCTATCAGAAATTTATCCCCTAAATATGTTTCAATTTTAGTATTGCAATGAATAACTAAATTATCGAGTGAGGGAATTTTATTTTTAATTTTCTCTTCAATTTGCTCTTCAATTGTATTTGGATTAGTTCCCTCAAAGAAGCGATATATTTTAGTTTCAGGAAGATAGTAAATGACATTTCTAATGCTTAATTTATCAAGAGCATTTTTAATTCTCGATTTAGTTAAGCCAGTTAAACTAGTTAAGATTTCTTCATGTTCTTCAAAATCTGGTTTTGTGAGTTTTTCTCCACTTGCATAGTAAAGGAATAAAGCTTTAAGAACGATTAACTCATCTGGATCTTCAGAACTAGCTAACAAATTTTGGGCTTCTTTAAACTCCCTATAAAATCGGTAATTTAAAAAATTTTCAACAAAGCTATCAACTAAAGTAATTGCATAGATATAATTTAATTTTCCTTGTTTTTCTACTAATTCAGTTTCAAGCCAGTTTTTAACATCTTTCTTAATAAATTGAATAGCTGTACGATCTTGGGTAAAATCTAGATTACATAGCAAATAAGCAGTTAGAGGATGGAGGGGAAATACTCCTTCAGCAAGATAATTATACAAGTCATTATGTGTCCATTCCTTTTCTTTATAACGTTTAATTCTTTTTGTATAAGCACTATTAGCTTCACCTCTAAGGGTATCTTTCCAAAGAATATAAAATTTTTGCCAATTTAGTGTTTCTGTTTTTTTAATTAAGAGATTACTTAAAACTGATTCTAAGCTAGATTCGGGATAATAAGTATTTTCAGCCAATCTAGAAGATAACTTTTTATACTCAGCTTGAGTAGTTCTAGACACATTAGATGTTGTGTTAGAAGGATGAATCTGACTAAAACTAAGCAACGCTATTTTACCCTTATATTTTTCACAAATATTAGTAATATTTTGTGGTGCTGGTTCACCTGACCAGGATTGAAGATAATAGTTTAACTCATCAAACAGAATTAAAATGCCCTCAAATTGACGATTTTCACCCGAACAAAGATTCTGAATTAAATTTTCAAGAATAGACTCAATATCGATTTCTGCTGAAAAGTCTATGGTATGATTAATGAGATGTTTAGAAATTTGTTTGACGGTTGAGATTATTTTAACCTCATAAGATTTTAACAAGGAGATGAGACTGCTGAGATCTCCATCGGGATTACCAATACTCTCTAAATATACCTCAGCTTTGTTTTTATCTTGTGGTGATAAATTTTCTAAATATTGTAGAGGTTCGCTACAGATATGATGTGCAATAGAGTCTTTAACACCTTCTGCATCTAGGGTGTTTAGGAGGGTTGTCAAAAACTGTTTTTTAAGATCTCCCCCTTTATCTCCACTTAAACAAATGACTAAATGAGGATGGTTTTGGTTTTGTTTGTAACAGCGTAGTCCTTCTAGAATAGCATCGCTTTTTCCTTTCGTGGCTGCTTCAATTTGACTTAAAATTCCTTGAACTTCAGGACTATTATATGGCTTTTTAAAAAAGTTAGCTATTACTAGAGCAAAGTGAGATTTTCCTTTCCCATATTCCTGAATCATTAAATGAATATTAGGTTCTGTTCGACTATGATAACTTCTTCTGAGAATATCTAGAATACCAACTGTTGAGACTTCAGGTTTTTTCTGGTTGTAGTTAAAAATAAATTCTTCACAGAGAGTTAGATTAGTCTCAGTGTTATCCATCAGACTAAAATTGACGGAATTATGTAATGTACCTTTTTCGTTGATTTCGACTAGTTCACTTAGTAGCATAGAATCTGTCCTGAAATTTTCAAGTTAATAAATATTTTTAAGGAATGTAACGGATACGACGTTTTTCCCAATTTGGTGGCGCTAATTTATTGGGAAGTATAATCCATAGTAGCTTTTCTAGTTTGCGAGTTGTCTCTAAGTTATACCAAAAGACAGTAAGGGGACTATTTGGTTTAACCCGAAGATAGGTAATCAGACAGTCTAACCCTTCCAGCAAAACCATTGATTTATTAACCCCTACACATATAGACTTAATAGCATCTAATTCCCTTTCAAGATAGTAATGCAGGTTTAAATACTTGTCTCTCGGATCGATACGCTTTAAAAGGTTGTCTCGATAGTTGACTCGATGAGCGTTATTATAGAACGCCAGTTGTTCAAGTTCTGCGTCATTAGGAGTATTCCAGATCAGTAGATGTACTTGATGATCTGGTCTGGCATCATTTAAGAGGAGATTAGCAATTTCACTCATAGGCTTTTTTTAGTAGGTTTAGAGAATCATCCCAGCGTGGTACTATTTGAAAAGGGGGGACTGCTCGTATTTGTTCAATAATCCCATAAGCTTCTAGAGTGTTTAATTGTTCTTGTAGAGCTTCTATAGTAATACCAAGAACAGGAGCTAGTCCCATCTTTTGCTTTAGAATAGATTCAGTGAGAAGAGATCCTTGCTTGTTAAAATCTCTTTCCCAGAGTTTAGCTAGGAAGTATCCAACGAGATAAGGGTTAGGAAGTTGAGGGTTTCCTGCTTGATACTGACTATTTTCTAGGGTGAGAAATTTACAAGAAGCTAAAGCTTGAGATTCTGTATACGTTCTTAAAACAATTCTAAAATTTTTAACTAAGATTTCTGGTTTATCTTCGTCAAAAATTAGACTGCTATTGTTTTGTAACTCATTTAGAGTAAAAGATTTATATTGAGGTAGGAAACTGTAAACAAAATAAGTCCATCCTCCCCACTCTGCTGGATCATCAGGAGGTGTTTTTAGTCCATTACTCCCAAAACTTAGATAGAAGTGCATGAACCAGTTAGTATTTAAAGATTCTAGATAAGGATCTGATTTTAAGATTATCTTTGCTTCTTCACTAAGAGACTTATTTTCAATTAATCCCCCACGAGTAGCCCAACTAATCATTGGTCTTACTTTTTGATTTCCTAAACTTGTTCGCTCCATAAGATTTTCTAAGGAATCATCTAAACCTTTTTCTTGAGAAATAGCGTTAAGAACTTTCAGTAAGTCTTCTTTTTTGAGTGCAAATGTTGAGTGGAAACTGAGTTGTAGTTTGGGCATAAAAATGATTTGGTAAAAAAGGTAATTTAATGAGATTTGGTGAAACTACAGAGGGTACTTATAATTTTATTGATCTTGATTAAAAATAATTAATTGTAACTCATTAATCATCTTCTTTTTTGTCTGGCCAAATGTCTTTTGCTACTTGTTCTAATTTACATGCTTTTAATGAATCAGTTACTTGAAATAAATCTATATCTCCTCCTATTGTTTGCTGAAGCTTATTTTTAAGATTTTTCAATACTAATTTTCCATTAAGATATTTTTGAGGATTATTATTATAAAAGTCATAACACTGAGAAGATATAGCTCCAGGATTTACTCGTTCAGATTTATGTTTACTTTTGGAATTTTTTTTTGTTTCTATATCTATACGACTATTTATAAACTTTTCTTTTGATTTTTCCGCTATTTCATTAGTGGAGTCATGTATAAGTTCTTGTATCTTATTAATTGTTAAGTTTGTATATAAACTATTGATGTGTGTTGCAGAAATAAAATGTGATTCTATATCTGTTCCAGTTGTTAAAAAACAAATTATATTTATATTTTCAAGGTCTTGAATTTCTTTTTCTGCTTCTTCATCTGTTAAATAATCTCTATCTCTATGAATTACTATTTTCATTTCAGGGTTGTTATAACTCATAAAATTTGCAAATATTTTTGCATTTTCAATTTTAGAGCATCCTTCGTAAGGTAAAACTACAAATTCATTTATCCTAAAATACGAAGATTCTAGCACTTTTTCAATAGGTTTAGTATCACTATCTTCAGTTAAAATTACACATTTGATTTGATTGGTTTTAAGTAATAATTCACCTTGATCTAGTGCGCCAATATCTAGTAATAGTTTTACTAAATCAAAATCATCATTATCATGATTAACAATTTTACCCTTTTGCATCCAAAATATTTTTGCATCTCGATATAAAGCATCAAGTAAATGTCTTGAATGACTAGTTAAAATAATTTGCAATTTACGAGTTTCTGCTAACTTAATAAGTATTTTAGCTAGTTCACGTTGATTATTAGGATGTAAGTGAGAATCTGGCTCATCTAAAAGTAAAAGTTTAGGTTGGTAAAAGTTAACATAAGACAAAATTTGTAAGATTTGTAAAACTCCTGTTCCAGCTAAGTCTATTGGAATTTCATGATTATCTTGCTTAAATAATACTTCTATAAAATCATCTCTTTCAGGATTAAACACTACTTTTATATCTGATGTTGGAAAAATTTCTTTAAAATCTTGTTCAAAAATGTTCCATTTATGTGAAGAAGATTTTAGCGACCAAAGAACATTTCTAAAAATTTTATTTGAGTCTCCTCTTGGCAATGCTTTTCTAACAATTGAAGGTGTTAAATAGGTTTCAGAATGAGCAATACCAGCTAATCCTATCACATAAATACTATAAGGATTTTCAAGTGATTGTAATTGTTCTCCCAAAGAACGTTGATAAACATTAATAATTATATTTTTATTTCTACCCCTTCTAATTATAATATCTGCTGTTTCATCGCTCTCTGTTAATGTATTTTGTACATAGGAAACTTTAATTGCTTGATCTATATTCTCAGGAAGTATTTTTTTATATGAAAGCTTATAAACATCTTGCAAAGGCGTGTAAATTAATTGCTCTGGTAAAACTGATGTAGAAAAAACAGGTACTGTAACATTTCTAACCTTCCAAGATTGTCCATATATTAAAGATGTTTGAGCAGCAGATATCGAAAATTGAATAGCTTGTAAAATACTACTTTTACCAGAATTATTTGAACCTATTAAAACATTAATTTTATCAAGTTCTAAAGTAACAGATTCTAAATTTTTAAATCTTTCAATAGAAATTTTTTTGAGCATAAACTACGATGTATTTTCTAAGTAAAAACCCTTTACAAATGACAAACTAAACAAGGTAACTCATCATCTTCTTGGTCTAAAATTGCCTCTAATGATTCCACTAAAGGACGATTTGGGGCAGCTTTTTTTTCTTTAGCCATCGATTTGTTATGATTAGCAATAACCTCATCTTTTCTTTGCAAAAGTTCTAGGAGAGTCTCTCCTTCTGTCCATGTGTAAGTTCTGCCATCTTTATGGTTAGACTCATACTCAATGGCTTTAGCAAATAAATCAGGGTGTTCCTGCGCTAACATCACCCATTCATATTTGCGCTGGAAAAAACAGAAGTAGCAACCAGAACGACTACGCCAGCGATAATAGTCAGGGAGACCTATACCGCTATCTTCTAAAATGTGAATAATATCTTCCTTGACTAAACCTTGTTCTTTGAAAGGAAAAACAGGTTTAATATTAGGTTTGGTGGAAATATAGCCATCTCGGTCTTCATCTGCGCGGATGCCAATATAACTAATAGCTTCATCATCTCCGACAAACTCCTCTAATGGCTTAATCTTCATTTTTACTGTACACCAGCGCATTTTTGGTGACGGTAACAGACCATCATGGACATCTAACCAGTGATCAAAACCTCTTTCTGCACTTAGGTAATGAATCTTTATTCCTAAACGTGCTTTAATCCGCTCCAGATAATCATAAGTCTCTGGTAACTCCTTATGTGTGTCACAGAAGAAATATTCCATCTGGGGGACTTCTTTGTGTAGTAACACAGCTAAAGCAGTGCTATCACGACCGCCTGATAATCCAAGAATATGCCTAATCTTCTTCCCTGTCATAGTTTTCTACTGTATCTAAGCTCTTAAATTTCACATACTATGAACTTTAATAATTATATCAAGAAAAAAGAACTATGAGTATATAATTTTTCTTTACATTGCTTTGGGGAAAAAGTCAAAAGCTTACTGACCTTTGGTCAGAAAAATTAGTAATAAAGTACCTAGAGTCAAGCCAGAACCCACAGTCAAAACTATAATATATTTATATTATTTTAGAGCTTCAGTTCTGATCGCTACTTTGTTCAATTACCTAAAGTTTAATAGAATATGATAATTAAGATAATATTGATAAAGACAGAAAATTAAGTAAATGAAACTTAATAACATAGTGAGACCATGACAACAACCCAAGAAATAGACTTGGTCAAAGATATCTCAGATGAGATTATCTTCCCTAATGGTGATATATATAGTAATGAACCGCCATTGGAAACAGAAATACATTTAAGACAAATAATCCTGCTTTGGCAGTGCTTAGAATTGTTATGGCAAGAGAGAAAAGATTTTTATGTCGCAGGGAATCTAACTATATATTACAGTAAAAATCAATTAAAATCAGAAGACTTTCGAGGACCAGATCTTTTTGTCGTCTTAGGAACCCAAAGAAAGACCCGAAAAAGCTGGGTAGTCTGGGAGGAAGAGGGAAAATATCCTAACTTCATTCTAGAAATTATCTCACCAACCACAGCCAAAACAGATCTAGGATTAAAACTACAAATATACCAAGATACATTCAGAACACCTAACTATTTTTTATATAATCCATATACCTTAGAATTAATAGGGTTTCATCTCGTGGAAGGCACATATCAACCCATAGAAGCAAATAACCAAGGACATTTAAGGAGTCAACAACTAGGATTATATTTAGGAGTCTATGAAGAAGTATTAAGATTATTTACGGCTGAAGGGGAGTTAGTACCAACAGAAAGAGAAGTAGCACAACAAGCACAAGAAAAAGCATTCTCAGCCGAACAAAAAGCCCTCTCAGCCGAACAAAAAGCTGAACTAGAAGTGCAAAAAACACTTGAAGCTCAACAAAAAGCCGAACGTTTAGCAGCTAAACTAAGAGAGTTAAATATTGACCCTGATCTCATTTAAAGTCAAGGGAAAAGAAGAATAAAAACTGTTAATTCCTAGAGGATAGGAATCTTTTCACTAGGAATTAACAGCTCAAGCTTATTTGGACACAGAGTCTTGTACTAGTTCAATCTAAATCTGCTTAAGAAGTCCCATTAGTTTGTTTTTACGGGCATGGGTTGTCATTATTTGAGTACGATAAGCTAACCAATCTGCTTGTTTTCCTGCCTGATAGTAAGCTTTTTTTGCTTTTTGTAGCCATTGTATTGCTGTATTATAACGATCAGCTTTCTTAGCATCCATGATCTCTTCAGCACGGCGTTTAGCATTTTCAATAACCCAGTCGGGATAATCAGAAATAGCAGCATCCATAACTTGATGGACAAGTCCTGAACCATGATAATCACCTTTTTTGTCAACTACAGCTATTGCGTCACTTACTAATCCTTCATGGAGGAAAATATTGACCTTAGCATCATCTAGTTCATACATCCATTCCTTGTAATTGCGTAAATAGTCGAGTAAATCTTCTTTGAGAATAGCCCAATCTTCTAGTGCCAAGGTTTCGATTTTCTGGTAGTCAGTAAAATTAGGTTTAGCTTGGAAGGCTTTTATTTTGGCAGCTAAAGCAATATCTGTTTCTTGTAAGTCTTCTGCAAGTTGACTTAGATAATTAGCTAATTTATACGCACAGTTACCAGGTAAAATTAATCCCCGTTTGGCAATCTCAAGGGATTGATATGTTGCACCTTGACCTAATAATACTGTAGCTAAAGCAAAGGCTTCCTCCATTTGGGTCAATTTCTGGTCAGCAGCTTGCATTACTTCATCAATGCGGTCTAATTGTGCCAACATGATTAAAAACTCCTCGTTCTGTCCTTCTGCCTCAGCTAGATAGAGATATTCAGAATATCTTTTTTGTCTTTCTAGAATCCTGAGACGAATTAAATTAAGCTGTTTAGAGTAACGAGGGGCTTGTTCTGGTTTCCATATACTTTTGATTTCACCTTGTAAAATACTTTGTAAAGGAGGATAGTCCCAACCTTGACCTAATGCCTCTAGACTCATGGCAAAGTCGACATTCCATACATCTTGCCAACTTTCAATATTGTGAGTAAGAGTAGCTTTTTCTGCTGGTGTGAGTTCTGTAACTAAAATGGCTTCTGTCCAGATTTCATTGAGAGTTTTAGCAACATCATCATTGTCTGCACCATATTCCTCCACTTCATTCCAGTTTTCCGCACAAGCATCTGTAATGGCGGTTAAAATCGCTATAGCATTTTGACCATCTTCTCTTTCTATGAACTCTTGCGCTTCATAGATGAGATCATATAGTTCACTAGGAACAGGATCATCTTCCGACCCTTCTTCTAAAGCCTCTGCAGCATCACGTAAAATTTGACGTACTTGACTTCTATAAGGACTAACATCAATCCTAGCAGTATATGATGGTGAGGAGGTTTGAACGGGAAAGGTAGCAGGGGCAAGACGATTAACAATCTTTTCAATTTTGTTGAGTAGTTCTGGGTGGTCTGCAACTAATTTCTGTATTAATTGTTGGGTTTGAATTTCATCGAGACAATCAAGCATCTGCTCTAGTGTCGGACGTTCTTCAAGTTTGGCACTTTGACGGATACAAGTAAGCAAGGTAGCTACTATATGTTTGCACCAACCATCTAAATCGTAAGGGCAGCTACATTGGGCCGAAATGATTTCATCCTTTTCAAACTTGATACTAACCTGATAGTCATCGGGTTGACTGCCTGCAACTGCGGCTAAAAGCACTTGTCCACGCTGAGTGAGTGACTGGACGGCTCTTTGTTGATAGTATTCCTCTCCTCGTTGGAAAGATTGAGGATTAGCATACCGTTTCAAGAGAGATTCACTGAAGGGGGGAAGTGTCATAAGCTAGTAGGATTTTAAGTTACCGGTGCAGAAGATGGATTAGATGTCAGGATGAACTACTTATATTATATGTTTAAAGCACAATGTAAATTTTAATTTTTAGACCGATTTTTCTGACTAGAGGTCCATACTTGCTCCATATTCAAAACCCTCTCAGTCAGCTTAGCCAATACAGCCTGTTGAATTTGGGTATCATTTGGCAATATTTCCAAGACTTTATTTACTAACTCCTCAACCTGATCTTCTCGTTCATTATCTACCCAGACTAATTTGTGGGTTTCTTGACCATCAGGACGGCTTATTGTAATTCTACGCGCTTCTAAGCCTTGTCCTTTGGCAGTAACATCTTTCTGTATGGCTTCTAAATTCTTGAATCTTCTAGCTAGATCGGCTAATTTGCTCTCAAATCCTGTAGCATCAGTATCAGTCCAAGATTCAGCAGGTTTATCGCTCACAATCATCACTAAAGCTTCTAACCATTCATGATCACTTTTAGCTTCTTCTATGGCAGCTTGAGTAAAACTTTTGAGACTACGTTCAACACATTTATCAGTCAGATATAAACTTCTTACTCGTAAATCTTCCCTTAATTTAGTTTCAGAACTGCGAACCCCAAAAGCATCATATAAAAGAGATTGACATTTACTCAGAAGTCCATCATAAGCATTGTTAATCTCGCGTAGAGACTGGACTAATTTAGTTCTTAAGGTTTTAGCAATGGCTTCATTATCTATAGCTTCAATTTCAATTGGTGGTAAATTACAAGCACGGGGTAACTCAGTGAACAATAGTTCATCAGGTTCTATCGTTTGTTGAATTGTTCTTAGTACTGCGGCTGCTTCGCTACCCATTTCCTTTGTTTGTTTAGTATAGGCGGGAAGCTTTTTCACAAACTGATAGAGGGGAGTAACTACGCTTAACAAGGTTGTATTCCGCAATTTATCTGATTTTTTGGCTTTATAACTGCTCAAGATTGCTTCTAGTTCTTTGAAAACTTGCGAGCGCAATCCAATAAATTCAAAATGTTTGACTGCAAACCGAGAAGGATCTTTCAGCAATAGTTCAAAATGCTCTGTTCCTAATATGGGAACAAAAGTTCCATCTTTATAGAGTCCAACATCATCAATATGGTATAAGAGAACGGCAGCGATAATGACAGGAATCGGTCCTTGTTTAACTCCATAGGGTGGAGCTGCTAATTTTTCATAAAGCAGATCTAGAGTTTTGGGTTTTTCTTTGGCCTCCAGACAAAAATGTTCAACTGTTTGCCATAGTATCCACAGTCCTGATGATTCTAAGGGAGGATAAAACCCCCAATAATTATCTTCTTGACGATGAATTTTCTCTTTTTTTAAAACAGAATAATACATACTGACTTCTGGACCATATCCATCTAGTCCTAGTTTTTCTTCTTCAGAATGTTCAATCATTGCCTCAATTAAGTCTCTTCTGGCTTTTGCGCCTTGAGAAGTCAGTTCACGGCGGTTAATTAATTCATTCCAAAGAATCGGACTTTTATCATAAACTTTGTCGCAGACTTGCGATAATTTAGCTTTAAATTCACTTATATGTCTAATTGATTCCTGTTTGCCAAAAATCCAACAAATATTCTGGTTATTGGTGCTTCTGGCAAAAGCTTGGTTTAAACTGTCATCTAGTAATTTTTCTGCTTCGGTAATTCTGTATCTTACTTCCTTCCGAGCTACTGCATCTGTTTGTAGTTCGGGTGCTTTGGCTTGAATTTCCTTAAGGGCGGCTAGCTCAAAAGTATTAATTCTCAAAACATCTAATTTTGAGGCACACAACAGGATAAATGGTTTACCATCTGCTGTATATGCTGGAACTTCTGTGGGTAACTTATCATCTACCCAGTAACCAATAAAGCCATCTAGATCTGGTGAAGAACAGCTTAAATCCTTCATTGAGACTGAATGATCAAGGTAATGTCTTTCAAAATATCGTAATGTTCCCGTATTGTAACTATGACGTTGAGCAACTACGGGATTGAGTGGACGATGTTTTGTCAAGAGAGAAAATAAAGGAGAGCGTTCTTTCTCCATGTAAGACGCTAATTCAAGATCGACATTTACATCCGATCCTTGCCAAATTCTTAATTCATTAATTTGCCTACGATGAGTAATGATTCCTTTTTGCTTAAGTCCTTGGATCACTTGTTGCCAAAAATCATTTTGCCCGATGTCAAAGGGGATATTTGACATCGCTAAAATAACTAGTTCTTCCGTTGCTCTGACTGTTCCTGTTGTAGTAATTAAGTTTAAAATTCCAATAGTTTTAAGTACCTTAAGACTGTCAGGTGATAGGTTTTTAGCATCGGTAATTAATTCTTGAATTTCTACCCAACGTTGTAGATGAGGTCGTGTTGTTAAACCCATTCCTACTGATTCTACAAAGTAGTCATAGACTCGATCAAGTTTAAGTGTTGGTAATGTATTGTCTAACGTACCGTCTGCCCTACTGTCAACAACTGTCACCTCTTCTAAAAAGTTTCTCAAAGAAAATGGTTCTATACTAGTTAAAAAGGTAAAGAGAGATCTATCGTTTTGTGCATACCTTTGACAGAGAATAGGTAACACTAAACTGGTTAAAGGATGGAGCGGATAAACTTGTCTAAAAACTTCCTCTGTGAGGTCTTCATCTTGAATAATAGGAGATAGACATTTAAACCATTCATTGGCTTGTGTATGGATAGCACATTGAAAGCTTTCTGCTTTTGATGGATCTATTGATTTACCAATTAACCGCATCATTTCTCCTGGAGATTCTGTGAAGGCAATATCTTCAAAACGTCCTTGAACTTTTGACCATTCATTCCGCTCTTTACTAGCTAGTCTTTGACCGTAATCAGCAAAAGCTTGATGAAGGATTCCTAAAATATATACAGTAGTTGCCGTATTTCTCGGTAATTCTGCCAGTTGTTGTAGGAGATATAAATCCTCTGCTCCCGATTTTTCTGTCCAAAGGGCAGTATTATAGGCAGCAAATTCTAAATTCTTTCCCAGTTCATCCAAAATGAGAATTACCCCTGTTTTAGATGCTTTAGCAACTTCTAAAACTAGTCTTGGTATTTGTCGGCTATCAATAGAAGAATTACCCGCATTAATTTCTTTTTCTAAGTCTATTAATTTAGCTATAACAGGAATGTTATCAGGTTGTTTCCAAAAACTCTTAATCCCTCGATTTAAGGCTCTAATAACTGTATGACTAATAGGCTCTCTTGCGGCTGTCGCAACGGCTCTAACATAACCTTCTGTTGGGTAATTCTTCTTAAGTTCCTGATATTGTGGACTGTCAGTTCCCAAAGCTAAAGCGGCTATTTCTAGTGCTTTATTCCGCATAGGATCATTGACAGGAGCACAAAGAGAAGCTAGAAAATGAGCAAAGGAGGATTTACCTGTTCCATAGACACTTGTTAATGTCCAAGCGTAATAATTTCGTTCAGCTAAAGCTGTAGCTGCGCTAACGCGTAGCGTGCCTTGGCAACTCCAAATCCTATTTAAGGCTGAATTGGCTCTAGTAGTTAAAATATAGCCTTCCAAAGCTTCTACGCTTTCTAAATCCCGTTCTACGTTAATTGAACGAGAGTAACGACGATCGAGGCTAAAATATTGGGAAAGTTTTTTATTTGTCATTATCTCTGCTCTTTGTAATATTGCTCTAAAATCTCGTTAGCTAGGTCTTGTGGTTCTGTGTTAAAGGAAAATTGTATTAAACCAGCTGAGTCAGATAAAAATAATTTTTTTGATGTTTTGGCTACCTCTTCAATCGCTTGGCAAATGGAATTTTCTGACAGCTTAAATACCATACCCGGACTACCTTCATTATATAGTAGACGGGAAATACTAATAGTTTTTGTTCCTTTACTCTCCTGACCAGCATACTCTAAACAAGTTGCCACAATTATTTGGGCAGGTAGATTAAATTTATCTCCCATTTGAAAAGTATAACGTTTAGCATCTCTTACACTTTGAATGAGTCCCAGTTCTGTAAAGGGACAATCAATAGAATCCTCAACAAAGTTGGTTTGATTATTATGTACTGTCGTGTACATTTTTAAAATACAGTTAATGTCTTTTTTGAGGGAGTCATCAACATTAGACCTATCATAGCTATCTCGATAATCACATAGTGCTCGAAAAATTTCGTCATCGGAAAATTCTACACGACGAAAGATATTAAAAGTAAAATACCAAGCAGCAGCTTCACAAGTAGGTTTTAATAAATACCAATGTAAAAGCCATAAAGATGCTGGATCTTCTAAAAAACAATCCCAGCCTTCATTATCTAATAATTTCTGACCAAATTCAGTAGGGCTGTCATTTTTTAATACTTTAAAAGTATTGCACCAATATCTAATGGCTTTTACCATATTTTTTCCTACTCCTAAAATGACGGGTGCATCATCTTGTAGAAATACTTTAGGATTGTTTTTAGCGGCATCAAAACCCTTTTTTAACCAACTAAATCGAGGATGAAAGGTTTCATGGCGAGCAAAAATAAAAGCCACTAAAGGAGTCTTATTCTCTGAATTTCTCTCAGAATTCAAACTTTGTATCATATTTATTTCTTTGAAAATGTTGAGTGAATAGACTATTTTTTTTACTAAGTTTGATTTACAGTAGTTTGTAAACAGATAAGCCACAAAACCAAGGGACGGGGCAGGGTTCCCCGCAAGGGTTTTGACTTTTTAGTTGTAGCTTAATAGAACCCTAAGGGCGCATCGTAGTTCTCGAAGAGTAGCCCACATAACTTGCTATACCTATTAAAGTCTTTAGATTTTAGCATAATTTTTCGTACTAAAAATTACTAGTATTATTGTCGCTAAAACTTAATACTTAATTATCATTTTATCTTAAAATTGTTCTATAATTACTGTGCTGTACACAGAAAAATCAGTAAAGCTATGAGCAAGAAACTAAATTGTCAGATACGTAACCTCCAAGAAGCAGAATTATCACAAGCCGATTATATTTTTCGTCTGGCTTTTGGGACCTTTATTAAACTACCTGATCCCCTCAAGTTTGCGGGAAATTCACAATATATGCACCGTTGGTATGTCGACCCGACTGCTGTCTTTGCAGCCACTTTAGAAGAGCAACTTATAGGAACTAATTTTGCTATCAACTGGGGTAGCTATGGGTTTTTTGGACCTTTAAGTGTGCATCCTGACTATTGGCAACAGGGAGTAGCCACTCAACTGATGGAGGCAACTATGGCTAAATTTGCCTCTTGGGGGACTAAACACATTGGTTTTTTTACCTTTTCCAATAGTCAGAAACATTTATGGTTTTATGGGAAATTTGGCTTTTCTCCTCGGTTTCTCACTACTATTTTGATTAAGTATGTTGTAAATACGCAACAAGTATTACAAGCATTGCGCTATTCACAATTAACACTAGAACAACAAGCAGAAGCAATACTTGCAACTATTCAATTAACTAATGAGGTATATGAAGGTCTAGATTTAAGTAGAGAAATTAGATCAGTACAAGAACAAGGGTTAGGAGAGACTCTCTTATTATGGGATGAAAAAGAATTGATTAGTTTTGCCGTCTGTCACTATGGCGCAGGTTCAGAAGCAGAGCATCAAAGCTGTTATGTTAAATTTGGGGCAGTGCGACCGGGAAATAAATCAGGCGAAAACTTTGCTCAACTAATCACTGAACTGGAGGTTTTTACAGTTAAAACTGGTTTATTTAGTCTAATGGCAGGAGTGAATACTGCCTGTGACAAGGCTTATAATTGCTTATTAGGACGAGGTTTTCGAGTTGCCATAATAGGATTAGCCATGCACCTTCCTAATGAACCTGCTTATAATCATTCTGATTCTTATGTTATAAATGATTGTCGTTAGTAAGACTAGATAAGTCACTCTTTTGTGTGTGTTATACTACGAAGGCTTAATCAACGTTTTAGAGAGAACCATGACTGTAACTGTTGACGACAAGCTATTTCTAAAACCCCAGAGATAACTTTTAGACGATGATTAGAACAAGCACTATCAGGGAGATTAGTTACTGTCCGAATACTGCCTGTTTTGGGGTCATCAACTCCATAGACTAGCTGTTTAATTCTAGCCTGTATGATAGCTCCTGCACACATAGGACAGGGTTCTAGCGTGACATATAGTGTACAATCATCTAGCCTCCAAGAGCCTATTTTTTGACAAGCTTGTCTGATTGTAACAATTTCAGCATGAGCAGTCGGATCTTGTTCTCGTTCTTTACAATTCCCACTAGCAGCTAATAAATTACCTATTTTATCTACAATAATAGCCCCAACAGGAACTTCACCACACTCTCCTGCTGTTTGAGCAATTTCTAATGCTTGTTTCATCCACGTTTTATGGGTTAAATAGTCTAGGTAGGAGATAGATAATGACAATGGACTAGTTCTATTTAATCCCTTTTAATAACTCAAGTCTAGCATCTAAAATATCAGGTATTTGCAGACACTTTAATAGTAAATCTAGATCTAAATCTGGGAAAAGAGTACTGCGAGAAATTTGCAGATAACCTGACTCTCCCAAATGGTATAAAAATAATTGATTATTTTGCCAAAACAAAACTTCAGAAATACCAAAGCGACGATATTTTTCTAGTTTATTGAGGCTACCACTAGTAACAATAATTTCAATTGCCAAATCAGGATGACTCTTTTTTTCCCTTAAATAATAAGACTCATCAGGTTCAAACGAAACATCTTTAGCTTCATCTCGCCGAGTTGCACTCCCAACAGGAAAAAATCTGATTCCTTTTTGCACAAAATAAACTTCTAATAAAAATCTCAAAATACTTTTAACACTTTCGTGCGTTTCCCCTAAAGTCATTAGTTCTATACTGCCATCTAAATAGGTTATCCGTAAACCTGGTGTATCTGCTAACCACTCCTCTAAGTCTAGAAATTGTTGCCAACTGTAATAACCAGGTAGGGTTAAACGTTGTTCTTCAATTGTATTAAATTCTTTTAAGTAGGTAAGCATAATTAAATTAAATGTTAAATAGATTATTTGATTTTATTTGTATTATAACAACCTTAACTCGTCCCACTCGCCCCACACCCTACGCCCACACCCTACGGGCGGCTACGCCCACGCCCTGGACTTCTGCAAGAAGTATAATGACCCCTCTACCCAATGAAGGTAAAGGGGCGTTAACTTTAACTAAATTTGAGGGGCAAACCGTTCTTTTTCAGGAACTTCTGTATATTCAGCGACTATTTGACGCAATTCTGCTCCATCTATACTTTCTCGCTCAATTAATAAATCTACGAGACGATCTACTAACTCACGGTTATCGCGAATTAACTTACAAGCTATACTGTGTCCCTGTTCAATGATTGTGCGAACTTGATCATCTATACGAGTAGCCACCTTTTCCGAATATTCAGCGCGTGCCATGAAACCACCACCTAAAAAGACTTCTCCAGAAGAATTTTCTAAAGATAGTGGACCTAGGGCACTCATCCCAAAACGAGTGACCATTTGGCGAGCCATTTCGCTCACCTGTTGGAGATCTCCACCTGCTCCAGTTGTCACTTCATCATAACCAAAGACCTCTTCTTCAGCTGCACGTCCGCCCATTGCGCCGGCAATGCGTGCCATTAGTTGAGATTTGGTGATTAAACCCTGTTCTTCAGTTGGCATAAACCAAGTTAAACCTTGTGCTTGTCCACGCGGAATTAAAGTGACTTTTTGTACAGGATCATGATCTTTAAGAACAGTACCTACTAAAGCATGACCTATCTCATGGTAGGCAATTAAGCGTTTACTCTTGCTATCGACCAGAGGAGTTCCTTCCATCCCTGCCACGACGCGGTCTACTGCATCATCTATCTCTAAAAGAGTTATGGCTGGCTTCCGTCTTCTGGCTGTTAAAATAGCTGCTTCATTGAGTAAGTTGGCTAAGTCTGCGCCACTGAAGCCTGGAGTACGACGAGCTATTGATTCAATAGAAACATCGGGCGCAATTTTTTTGTTGCGGGCATGAACTTCTAGAATAGCTAAACGACCTTTAAAGTCAGGACTGTCTACAATTACCTGTCTGTCAAAACGTCCAGGACGTAATAGTGCTGAATCTAGAACATCGGGACGGTTCGTAGCGGCAATGATAATAATGCCTGTATTGCCTTCAAAGCCATCCATTTCGGTTAGTAGTTGGTTGAGGGTCTGTTCTCTTTCGTCATTACCTCCGCCTATTCCTGCGCCCCGTTGACGACCTACAGCATCTATTTCATCGATAAAGATTAAACAGGGTGCATTTTCTTTGGCTTTTTTAAAGAGATCTCTTACCCTTGAAGCACCAACTCCCACAAACATTTCTACAAATTCCGAACCAGAGATACTGAAAAAAGGTACCCCTGCTTCTCCGGCAATTGCTTTAGCTAGTAGGGTTTTGCCTGTTCCAGGTGGTCCGACTAAGAGGACTCCTTTGGGTATTTTAGCTCCTACTGCTGTGAATTTTTCTGGCTGTTTTAAAAATGTCACTACTTCTTGGAGTTCCTCTTTGGCTTCGTCGATCCCTGCTACATCATCAAATTTGATGCCTGTTTTGGCTTCCATTTGGAAACGAGCGCGAGATTTTCCGAAGCTCATTGCTTGTCCAGGTCCTCCTGGTAAGTTATTGGAGCGACGGAAGAGGAAGAAGAGAGAAGCTAGTAATAAAATTGGGAAAATCAAGTTACCTAAAAAGTTCCAGATCGCTCCATCATTGCGGATAGGATGAGTGTCAAAGCTGATTTTAGCGGCTCTCAAACGAGAAATTAAATCTGGGGAACTAGATGGTAAATCCACGCGGGAGCGGATCACTCGGTTGGCAATTTCTGGATCTATAGCCTGTACTATTGCGGTGCGACCTCCATCATAAAGATCGACGCTCAATAATCTTCCTGTGTCTAAGTATTCTAAAAAGCGTCCGTAGGTCATCCTTGTATTAGCAGTGTTCAAACCAGGATTGCTAATTGCTGGAGTAAACAGCCCTTGCCAGAAGAAAAAACCTATAACTACTATAGGTAATGTCCAGAGTAACAATACTCGCCAAGAAATTTTCATATTTTTCTCTCAATAACTTATTATGGTCTTTTTGTCAAGATAGCTAGCAGATTTTTTTAGTTAGAGCCTTCTAGCTTAATTAAATTTAACGTAATTCTCAGGTTTCTGGCAACAGAGCGCGCTTAGAGAAAGGTAGCAACTACAAGAAAAATTACAGTAAGATGAAAATTAATCCTAAGATTAGCCCACAGGGGTTTTTAGGGAAAGTAATAAATGATAATCTTACTGAAAGAATTGGCTCCTTATGCTTGACACGGAAGACCGCACCACTACTTTAGAAGAACACCGCCAAGCTTTTCCGGGACTTCATCATAAAGTTTACTTTAATTTTGGGGGACAAGGACCATTGCCCCAAGCAGCAATCGAAGCTATTATCGATGCCCACAATTATCTACAACTCAAAGGTCCTTTTTCTCTCAAGATTAATGCTTGGCTACAAAAAAGAAATGCCCTCTTAAGAAGTGATTTAGCGACAGAACTCCAAGTAAACCCGAAAACATTAACTCTCACGGAGAATGTTACTGCAGGATGTAATATAGTTCTTTGGGGTTTTCCGTGGCAAGCAGGTGATCATATTCTGTTGACAGACTGTGAACATCCTGGCATCATGGCCATTGTGAGAGAGGTGGCGAAACGTTTTAATTTAGTTATTGACTATGCACCCATCAGGGACACTCTCAACCAAGGAAATCCTGTAGAAGTGATTGCCCAGTCTTTAGAAGCGAAAACCCGCCTAGTAGTTCTCAGTCATATTCTCTGGAATACAGGACAACTATTACCCCTGAGCGAAATAGTTGAATTATGCCATTCCTACCAAGCCGGAAATGTACAAGTTTTAGTGGATGCAGCCCAATCGGTTGGAGTATTACCTTTAAACTTAACAGAGTTAAAGGCAGATTTTTACGCATTTACAGGGCATAAATGGCTCTGTGGACCTGCAGGGGTAGGGGGGTTATATATCCGTCCTGAAGTCTTTACAACCCTCAGACCAACCTTTTTAGGCTGGCGAGGAATTTACGAAGATGAAACAGACGGCGAGTTTCGACTCAGAGAAGACGGTCAAAGATTTGAAATAGCTACAAGTGCCTATCCTCAGTATGAAGGACTAAGAGCAGCTTTAGCTATTCACCAAGAATGGGCTACACCTATTGATCGTTACAATCAAATCTGTGATTTAAGTGGCTATCTTTGGCAGAAGTTATCTAATCTAGCAGAAGTGGAATGTCTGAAAAAATCGCCGCCCCAAGCTGGTTTGGTTTCTTTTACAGTACAAAGTAAGTTGTCTCACGCTGAGATTGTACAAGCTCTGGAAACACAAGGTTTCTTCTTGAGAACATTAAAAGATCCTGATTGTCTTAGAGCTTGTGTACATTACTTTACAATCCCGACTGAAATAGATCGTTTAATTGAATCTCTACAAGGAATCATTGAGGGGAAATAATCAGATCTAAAATAGGTTGGTTGGTTACGCAACGCCAGTGACAACTATAGAGGTTAGGTTTTTGCACTTTGAGGGAGGCAAGAGCAGGAGCTGCAGGAAAAGGCCAAAGTCGATCAAAAACAACCTCTTTACCTAAAAGAGAAAACTGCAAGAGATAAACGGAAGGAGGAGCGGACAAATGTTCTAAAAGTTTGTGTGCCAAAAAGTAAAGAGGTTGTCGGACTCTATCATCTAAATCCAAAGGTTGTTGATAAAAGTTAGGGACTTCTCCCTCTCGAATAACTTCCGCATAGAGAGGACCTTTCGCAGTCAGTACCACAGGTAACCAGAGATCCCCTAAAGTTTGATAAGAAGAGCTATTGGTGGTGTAATTTATTTCCTCTTGTACCCAACGGCGTAGATCTTCAACTTTTTGACAAGCTTGGTAGACTTTCTGATTAGGAAAATTGAACCAATAAGGTAATTGAATACTTAAAGGGCAAAAAATAGTGTCTTGTCTATTTTTAAACTGATGAGGATTAGACCAAAGAGATGCTGTAGCGAGCACTTCAATTTCTTGTTGAGGGTTATCCTCTGTAATTGCCTGCTTGAGTGCATTTACCATGGTTTCCGTCACAGGCGAAGTGGTGATTACTCCTTTGCCTTCCACAACTTCAGCGTTAGCGATAATCAGAACTTTTGACATTTACTCTAGATTGTGTAAAATCTTCTTAGTCTTAATCTTAAAGCCTAACTTACTCAATTGTCTGTAACATTACCTTTGCAATCTATCTGAGTAGGTTGAGAAAAGTTAAAATAGGTAGGTTAAAACTAAACATCTGCCCCTGTACTCACTAACTAAGCTAAAAGGCTCTACCGTTGCCTACTAGCATTTTCCCTATTCCCCATTCCCTATCAATACCTGAAACCTTTTGGTTCCACTAGCTTATATATGAACGAGTTAAAAATTCTCGCCAAACCTAACTATACGTTGTTAGCAATTATGGCCGCCTTAGTTGCTATTCACTTCACTGTTCTTTTTAAAAGCGCTACTAATTCTAATATTGCCAGTTTACACTGTCTTTTATTTGTAGGTATTGCCTCTCTCATCTGGGAAGAACGTCAGAATATAGAAGTCCATAGTAAGCCTCTAGAGACTTTAATAGGTATAATTTTAATAGGCTGGATTTTACTTAGAACTGTCTCGCCTGTGGGATATCAAATAAATGTTGCCCCCCTAGTTTGGGGACTAGGAATCTGTCTGTTAGTTAATGGATACAGTGCCTTGAGAAAATATAGAAAAGAGTTAATTCTTTTGAGTTTAACGGCACTATATCCCTTGGTTGCTTCTTTACTGACAATGGCAGGAATTACAGAATCGACAGCCAAAACTTCTAGTTTCTTGCTTTGGGCAACTGGCTTTCATGTACATCGAGAAGGTGTGATAATCAACCTGCCAAAAGGAAAGGTTGAAGTGCTAGGAGCCTGTGCTGGCATAGATGCTATGTTGTTGATGCTAACTGTGAACATCATGTTTTTTATCTTAATTCCCTTAAAACTGAAAGACAAAGTTGTTTCTCTTATTGTGGCTGGATTGATTTCTTTTTTACTAAATTCTATTAGAATTGCTATTCTAGCTTTAATGGCAGATGCTGGAGACATGAATAGTTTTGAATATTGGCATGGAGGGGAAGGGAGTTTAGTTTTTTCGTTCATCTCAGTTGCTATATTCGGCACTTTTTGCTGGTTGTTCTATGTGCGTAAAATAATACAAGAAAAATCGTCTGAAGATGCTGAAGATATCAATTGAGACTTTTACAGTACACAAACGCTTTGCTTTAAGAATTAGTCGAGGGATAACCAATCAAACAACAAATATTTGGCTGAAAATTTCTCAAGAGGGAATTGAAGGATGGGGAGAAGCTTCTCCTATCTCTCTACCTTTAGGTGAACCAAATAGTACAGAGTATCTATTAGAAGTGTTTGAGCAAATAGCGCCTCAATTGTCGCAATTTAACGCCCTAGAACGTCAAAAAATTAATTACTTTCTCCAAAAGGCTCAAGTTCCCTCACCCCTAAGAGCAGCCATAGATACGGCTTTGTGGGACTGGTTGGGAAAATATGTCAATCTCCCTCTCTGGCAAATTTGGGGACTAGAAGGGGAAAAAAAAATGCCTACTTCAGTCACGGTTGGGATTTCTTCTCCTAGAGAAGCTAAAGAAAGGGTGAGATCTTGGTTATCTCTGACTACTCCTCAATTAATTAAGGTCAAGTTAGGGAATCCTGAGGGGATTAATGCCGATAAAGCTTTGCTTTTAGCTGTGAAGGAAGAAGCACCTGATATTCCTTTGAGTGTTGATGCTAATGCAGGTTGGCGTTTAGAAGATGCTCTAATTATGTCCGAATGGCTCAACCAAATGGGTGTAGTCTATTTAGAACAACCTCTAGCAGTAGGAGGTCTGGCAGGATTAAAGGAATTAGCCAGTAGATCGCCCATCCCTATATTTCTAGATGAAAGTTGTCGGAATGCTCAAGATATACTAGTTCATGCTCCCTATATTCAAGGGGTAAACCTTAAACTGATGAAAATGGGTGGCTTAACTGAAATCATTAAGCTGATTCATTTGGCTCAGTCACTTAATCTTTTACTCCTCTTTGGCTGTTATTCTGATAGCAGTTTAGCTAATACTGCCCTAGGACAACTGGGGTCTTATGCCAAATATCTTGATCTAGACAGTCATCTCAATCTTTTAGATGATCCCTTTAGGGGAATGATTCTAGAAGATGGTTGTCTGCAACTTAATGATAAACCTGGTTTAGGAATAGATTATGTTAAAGTCTGATCACCGTGTGGCTCTTCTTTTCCATGAGGGAATACAAGGCTCTAAAGGAAAAACTGGTTCAGCTTATCTCCGCTATGGACAAGCCCCTGTAGTAGTCATTATTGATGCTTATTCAGAACAAAAGTTCTTAGAAAATATATCTATTGTTAAAACAGTCCAAGAAGCTCTCGTCTTTAGTCCTGATGTCTTATTAATTGGGATTGCTCCTTCAGGTGGAGTTTTACCAGAAACTTGGTTAGCAGACATTCAGGAGTCTATCAAAGCAGGACTATCTGTTGTCAATGGACTCCATACCCCCTTAGCACCTCTTTTTCCCCATCTTAAACCGCATCAATGGGTGTGGGATATTCGCTCTGAACCACCTGAACTCTCTATTGGACAAGCAAAAGCCCGTTCTTTAAGCTGTAAGAGAATTTTAACTGTCGGGACTGATATGGCTATTGGGAAGATGTCTGCATCTTATGAACTTTACCGCATGGCTTTAAAACAGGGTATTTCTGCTGCTTTTTTAGCCACAGGACAGGGAGGGATCATCATTTCTGGTCAAGGACTCCCTTTAGATGCTGTGAGGGTTGATTTTGCTGCTGGTGCAGTGGAAAAATATACCCTATCTTTGGGTGCTAATTGTGACGTTCTTTTTATTGAGGGACAGGGTTCGATCTTACATCCAGGTTCTACTGCTACTTTACCTCTACTGCGTGGTAGTCAACCTACAGCCTTGATCCTAGTGCATCGCTTTGGACAGACTCATATTAGGGATATCCCAGAAGCTAAAATTCCCGCTCTTCCCGAAGTCGTTCAGTTATATGAAATGGTAGCTAGTATTATAGATCCTGTTAAGGTGGAAGCTATCGCCCTCAATACAGCACATCTAGATACAGAAGCAGCTTTAAAAGCTATCCAAGATACCCAAGAGGAAACAGGACTCCCTTGTAGTGATGTAGTGAGGTTTGGGGGGGAAAGTTTGCAGATTGCCTTAAAATGAACATAGTCATTGTATTTAAACTTATATGCAAGATCTAACTCTGGTTATTGGCAATAAAAACTATTCTTCTTGGTCGCTGCGTCCTTGGTTGGCAATGAAGCAGGCTAAATTAGAGTTTGAGGAGATCCGCATCCCTCTCGACCAAAGTGGCAGTCGTGAGCAACTTTTGCGCTATAGTCCTTCTGGGAAGGTTCCCGTCTTGCGACATGGAGAAATTGTTATTTGGGAGTCTTTGGCAATTTGTGAATATATTGCCGAACAGTTTGCCCCATTCCTCTATCCTGCAGATTCTGTACTGAGAGCAATGGCTAGGTCGGTTAGCCATGAGATGCACGCAGGGTTTACTACTTTACGCCAACAAATGTCAATGAATACCAGAGCCAGAATCAAATTGCCAGAAACTAGTACTGCCCTAGAGGCTGATATTTCTCGGATTTCTGAACTATGGAGAGATTGCCGCGAGAATTATGGACAAGGTGGAGATTTTCTCTTTGGTACATTTACCATAGCTGATGCTATGTATGCTCCTGTTGTTTCTAGATTTGTCACTTATGGAGTGACATTGGGAACAGTAGAAAGTGACTATATGGCGGCTATTTGGCAACTAGAAGCAATGCAGGACTGGTTAGCAGCCGCAGAAAAAGAGACAGAAACTATTCCTTAATAGATAAATTACCAGTTTTATGGCTCTTGGCCCCAACTCTATCCGATAGAATATTAGAAGAATGTGGAGCAATAGAACAAGTAGATAACTGGAGTAAGGGTATCTATATTGCTCCAAGTATGTATTGTCTGGGAATAGTAGTTATTCACCAACTGCCAATTACAGAAGAAACTCTCTGGTTGAGAATATTAGGGAAGGGAAAAGTACAAGAAAGAGCAATTAGGGAATTAAAAGATTTACCCGAGAATCACCCCAAGAAAAACAGTATCCTAGAGTTAGTCTATGGTCTGTTAACCGTTTTAGAAATTAACAAAAAAGAAGGACAAAGTTTAGATCCAGAGGATGAAGAATTGATTATGAAGATTTCTGTATTGTATTTAGAAAAATTACAAGAAGCTGAGAATAAAGGTCTAGAACAAGGTCTAGAGCAAGGACTAGAGCAAGGTCGTATTCAAGGCGAATTGTTATTAGTAATGCGTCAACTCAAACGCAAGTTAGGGAATATCCCATCAAATATAGAGGCTCAAATAACAAGTTTATCAACAACTCAGTTAGAGACTTTAGCAGAAGCACTGTTAGACTTTAACACAGTAGAAGACCTATTAAATTGGTTGAATCGATAGGAGGCAGGTGTAACTTACCTCATCCATTCAAAATAAAACCTCTAATATGTTTTAGATATTCTTCAGGGGCTTCTAACATAGGAAAATGCCCCGTTTTTGGTATTTCTAAATATTCAATTTTATCATTTAAAGCTGCAGCACTGCGTCCTAATTTAGGAGGAATTATTTGATCTTTTTCCCCAGAAATTAAGAGAGTTGGGACTGAAATTGTGGCAAATTTTTGGGGCATTATTTCTACAGCTTTTTTACTCACACAAGTATAGATAGTTTCTAAAGCTGCTTCGGCATCAGCGTTTAAAAAGTCTTCTAAAAAAGGTGGATATTCTTCGGCTGCTAGAGAACGGTGCAAAAACCTGGACATAAAAAGACGATCGGCAAAGGGAACATCTAAAAACCATCGATAGCGCCACTTTACTACATATTTACCAAAGAAATAGAAAGCATCAAAAGCGGTTTTATTGTATTCAAAAATGCCATTACAAGTCAGAATAGCCTTAATAACCTTTTCTGGGTATTCTGCTAAGAAGAGAGTAGCAATAGAGGCTCCCATGGAATGAGCATTGAGATAGACCTGAGAGAGACCTAATTCTTCTAATAAGAGGTAAAGTTCTTCGGCATAGGCTTCTAACTCATAACTAGACTCAACCTCTCTAGAATTAGCTGACCGTCCAAAACCCCTGAGGTCATAGAGAAGACAGTCAAACTCTGAAGCTAAATCTGTGGCGGTTTTGCGCCAGTAGCGGGCTGACCCGCCCCAACCATGTACAAAGACCATGACGGGTTTTGGTGCCTCTGAGGCGATTTTAACCCATTCATAGTAGTGATTTATACCTCGGAGCGCTATCTGGCTAGACATTTAGGCTGACTCTTGTGTTGGTAAAGACGAGGGATGAACTAAGAGTTCGGCGGTAGAGCGTTTTTCGACCATTTCTTTAGTAATCATACAGCGTTGTACATCTTTGCGAGATGGGAGTTCATACATCACATCTAGCATCAACTCTTCTACGATCCCGCGTAAGGCTCTTGCGCCTGTTTTGCGTCTGTAACCTTCTTGGGCAATGGCTCTGATTGCCTCTTTATTAAACTCTAGTTGAATATTATCCATTTTGAACAGTTTTTGATACTGTTTAATGAGTGCATTGCGCGGTTTAGTCAGGATGGCAATGAGAGCTTCTTCATCTAGAGGCTCTAAGGCTGCCCTTACAGGAACACGCCCAACAAACTCAGGAATCATGCCATATTTTACTAAATCATCCGGTTCTGCTTGTTTGAATAGGTCTGCGGTTCTTTTTTCTTTGGAGTTGTTAAAGCCTTCTGTGGTGGGACGGACAAATCCCATTGATTTTTTGCCGATTCTCTGTTCTATGACTTTTTCTAAGCCCACAAAAGCTCCGCCACAGATAAATAGTATGTTACTCGTATCTATCTGGATACAGTCCTGATAGGGGTGTTTGCGGCCTCCTTGAGGTGGAACATTCGCTACTGTTCCTTCTAACATTTTCAGGAGCGCTTGTTGTACTCCTTCCCCTGAGACATCCCGCGTAATGGATGGGTTTTCACTTTTCCGAGCTATTTTATCAATTTCATCGATGTAGATGATGCCTCGTTGAGCTTCTTCTACATCTAGATCGGCCACTTGGAGAAGACGTAGGAGGATATTTTCCACATCTTCCCCCACATAACCTGCTTCAGTTAGTGTGGTGGCATCAGCTACAGCAAAAGGTACATCTAAGATCTTGGCTAGAGTTTGTGCTAGTAATGTTTTTCCTGAACCTGTTGGACCTACTAACAAGATATTGGACTTTTGTAGTTCTACTAAGTCGTCTGGAGAGGCGCTATTTTTTTTGCTGTTTTGAAAAAAATTGAGGCGCTTATAGTGGTTATAGACAGCAACTGAGAGGACTTTTTTGGCCTCATCTTGTCCGATCACATAATCATCTAAATGTTTTTTGATTTCTCTCGGCTTGGGAATTTGACTTAAGCTGATTGCTTCTTTACTTTGACGGCGTTTATGTGTTGTTTCGCTTGTTTGTTGTTTACCTAGTGTAGATGAACCAATTAATTCTGATGACTCTGACTCCATTATTTCTTCTTCTAAGATCTCATTACACAACTCTACACACTCATCACAAATGTACACTCCAGGTCCGGCTATTAGTTTACGAACCTGTTCTTGGGACTTCCCACAGAATGAACATTTTAGATGTGCATCATATTTACTAGCCATAATGATTCCTTATTAGATTGATGTATGAGGAACGGACGGGATTTCATCACGTGAGAAGACCTTATCTATTAAGCCATAGTTTACTGCTTCTTCAGCGGACATATAGAAGTCTCTTTCTGTATCCTCAACTATCCTTTCCATTGGTTGTCCAGTATAACTTGCGAACATCTCATTCAATCTTTTCTTGAGGTAGAGAATTTCCTTGGCTTGAATTTCTATGTCTGAAGCCTGTCCTTGTGCTCCCCCTAGTGGCTGATGAATCATTATTCTTGTGCTAGGCAGTGCCATGCGTTTATTTTTAGCCCCACTAGAGAGCAGAAAGGCACCCATACTGGCAGCTATACCATAACAAATCGTGGCTACCTGAGGACGGATCTGTTGCATGGCGTCATGAATAGCCAGTCCAGCATAGACTGAGCCTCCTGGTGAGTTGATGTAGAGTTGAATATCTTTTTCGGCATCCTCTGCATCGAGAAACAATAACTGAGCGACTATGGAAGCAGCTACTTGATCATCTATAGCTGTTCCCAGAAAGATGATTCTTTCACGTAGTAGGCGCGAATAGATATCAAAAGCTCTTTCGCCTATCCCAGACTGTTCAACAACCATCGGGACAATATTTTCTGAAACACAGGACAGAGGGTATGAAAGCTGATTGTTGATAAAACGATTGGACAATTGGGAATAGAGCATAGATTCTCTGTAATTTTCTAGACTAGTCGAAAGAACAATTTTGTTGATCTATTTATTCTATTATGACGCAATTGCGTCTTGTTAGCTTCTGCGGTGGTTAGGCGGAAAACTAACTATATAGTAACTCCTAATCTTAGGAATCTTAGGAATTCTGCCCTAAGCCCTTGACATAACGTCTATTTACTTCATCCCAATTAACTACATTCCACCACTGTTTTAAGTATTCTGCTCTTTGATTGCGATATTTTAAATAATAAGCGTGCTCCCAGACATCAGTTCCCATAACGGGATAGAGTGCCTGCATTAAAGGACTATCTTGATTAGGCGTTGTGATAATATCTAATTCCCCTGATTTATTCAAGACCAACCAAGCCCAACCACTGCCAAAAACTTTAATAGCCGCTTGAGTAAAAGCAGTTTGAAATTCCTCAAAACTCCCAAATTTAGTATTTATGGCCGTCAAGAGTTGACCAGTCGGCTTTCCCCCACCATGGGGAGACATGAGGGACTTGCAATCTAAAGAAATACCATTTAAACTGAAGTAAGACGAAATTTTAGAATCCTATTGTGGCACGTTTAAAAATAGAACTAGATGAACAAATCAAAGATACTCTCCTTGATGCT
>Ga0114963_10000232_pt1 | contig 36700 bp, 51 predicted proteins | sample C_131016_EF_Meta_FD_87019 | JGI IMG/M metagenome (GOLD analysis project Ga0114963, IMG submission 87019) | Freshwater microbial communities from Lake Croche, Canada to study carbon cycling - C_131016_EF_MetaG | ecosystem: Environmental > Aquatic > Freshwater > Lake | place: Lake Croche, Canada... | reverse complement strand
TTAATCCACCAGATGTAGAAACAACAACTGGACTGATTGTTGTGCCTCCTCCAACTGGTGGTGCTACAGGATATGATGTTCCATAATTATTTGCTTTTGCATCTATTATTGAAGGAGATCTAAGTTCTGCAATATCAAGATATATAGTTTGATTCTTATTCAACACCATTGTTGTTAGTGACGATGGTAGTACAAGATATTTTGTTGAATATGTTGGATCTTGTGCATATACTTGATTGGTAGAACCCAAAACAGAAGAATACACTGTTGCGTTAGCCATTCCTGTAACTTGACTCATTTCATATGTATTTACTTGCATTGTGAATGTTGCATTTGCATAAAAAATAAATTTTCCAGAACCAGACTGGTATGAAACATTTAATGATCCACCTGTTGTCGCTGTTATTGCAGCTGCCAAATCAGGTGCTGCATAATATCCTGTATTGATAGAATATAGAATACTATTGAATGTAAATACATTTGAACCATTTGTTATATTGTATATTGTGTTTGGCACAGATGCACTAATCAATTCTATACTCGTTACGCTGTTGAGACGAGTTGTCAAGTTTAAGACGTATGAATTTCCATATGGAAACAAGTTTGAATCACGATTGAGAGAATCTACATGAATATACATATATGATATATATATTATAATAATTCTCCCCAAGATATATTGTAAGTTAATATAGTCGGAGATGTAATTGAACCATTCGGTGAGCTAATGGCCAATAGCATTGTATCACTGGTAGATGTCCTACCAATTCTAGAAAATACTGTATTAATTGTTGATATTGCTAAAGGTGATAAAGATCCAGTTCCCATTGGTGAATTGGATCCAGGTTGTATAATTCCGGATGCTAGCTGATATGCACCTGAATATGAGCTCACTGTTACACTAGTACATATTACAACGTTGTTGCTCGTAGCGTGAGCCGAATATGTTCCAGTAGTCGCGACATTATAATATAACGCCCAATAAAGTGGGTATGTTGTATAAGCTGATGAATAAAATAAAACTTCTTTAATCTGTACATATGAATCAAGTCTAGATGAAGCTAATTGTAATCCTAGAACTGGAATCCACGTACTAGATATTGTAGTTGGTGCAATTGCTCCAGATTGAGAATATGTAACAAGGTGTTGAGTATATCCTAAAGACTCTGACATTACTACTGACTGCATCTGAGTTAGACTACCTGTTCCTCCACGTGCTCCAAATATTTCAAATCTGACTGGTAAAGAAAATGTAGGTAGATATGTTGTATTAGTATTTACATTTTGAAATATATGAGCTAATAGATATTGACCATTAATATTGAATCCACAACGAATATTACCTATACCCATATTCTCAATATCGCACCAAAATATTTGTGGCTTTGTAATGTCTAGAGTAACTCCAGATGTTCCAAACCCATCAAGATGATCTATATTCCAAGCGGTTGACGCAATAGCTGTATTGTTTCCATTTAGTCTCAAAACTATATACATTTTATCAGAAAGTTCAAAATATACACCGTTACTATTACCATAATAACCAACTCTCTGGGTCAGTAGAGCTGAACCCCCAGAAACAATCTTAGGATTCATTATGAAACTGCACAAAACGAGAATAGAGTTTCCGGGCGCACAAGGCATGATATATTTAGTTTCATTAATGACTGAACCGTAATACGAAGGACTTATTACATTCACATATAAATTAGATGTACATGTAGTTGAATTATATGTTACAGACTGTCCAGTAGTTCCAACAAGAGTTGAAAAAAAAGAAGGATCTAGTCCGAACCTCTGTTGAGAATTAAAGAGAGTATATGGTGCTGAAACTCTCAATCTACCAAATGGGTCAGTTGACACATTGAATGTTGAAGGAACTATGATTGGTGAAACAAGATATGATGTTCCAGTTCCGATGTTTCCTATATTCATATAGTATACAGATATAAAAAAGGGTGTCTCTGTCAATATCAGGTACTGTTAAAGAAGAAGAGCAAAAATGACGTTCAGAGGATGTTTGATTTCACCCTACCAGAACGAAGGATGCGCCTGGATGATTCACCGCGAGAGTGACATGTACAACACTGGTGGATTTCTGTGTGACGAGATGGGTCTTGGAAAGACTATTCAGACAATCTATACACTTGTGAAAAATCCCAAGCCTCGGACACTTATTGTGGCTCCAAAGTCTGTGTTGAATCAATGGAAGTCTGAAATTCGCAAATTCTCCTCTCTGTCTGTTCACATTTGGGATGGCCCTAAAAGGACTCAGAACAAGGATCTTCTCATGCAGCACCAAGTTGTTATAACCTCATACTCTCTTCTTACTGACACAACTCCTCTGCACTCAATCTTCTGGAACAGGATGGTTCTTGATGAGGCTCACGAGATTCGAAACAACAAGTCTCGAACTCACGTATCAATCAAAAAACTAAATGCTCGCATAAAGTGGCTTGTGACTGGAACACCTGTATTCAACTCTATAAATGATTTTGTTTCACTCTGTTCAATTCTAAACATTCCTAGGCTTCTTGTTCAGCAAGACAAGGAGGGTGTCAGGGCGAGGTTTGTCCTGAGACGAACCAAAGAGGATGTGAGTCGTGTAGAGCTCCCAAAGTGTATATTTGAAAATGTAGAACTCGAGATGAATGCAGAAGAAAAGCTCATGTACAGGCTTGGGTTTAACAATTGTCTAGATATGATTGAGCAGAGTGGGAGTGACATTGAGCGAAACATGGTGTTTATAGAGTGTCTGTTGCGTATGCGACAATTGATGCTGTGGCCCCAAATGTATATTGACGGCATCAGAAAGAAGAGTGAGAACGAAGATGATCAGGTTGATTTCACAGGTACGACTCGCAAGATGGATTATCTCACCGAGTGTATTAAAGAACATCCACGAGAAAAGAGTTTGGTGTTTTGTCAGTTTATGGGTGAGATGAATGAGATTCATAGGAGATTGGAGAGTGAGAATATTGAAGTGTACAGGATTGATGGCGGTGTTGATAGTGAGCAGAGAAATGTTCGAATTGAAAAATTTACATCCACCACAAATCACACTGCATTCATCATCCAGATTAAGGCTGGTGGAGTGGGGTTAAACTTGCAGGCTGCTACAAGAGTGTACATCACGAGTCCTTCGTGGAATCCAGCTACAGAGTTGCAGGCTATTGCACGCGCACACAGAACTGGTCAGGTTCGTGACGTGTTCGTGAAAAAGCTTGTGTATGATGGCTTGATTGACATTCCAAGTATTGAAGAGACAATCATGCAGGTGCAAGGGGCTAAGAGTATCGTGTGCTCAGAGGTTTTGAATGACCCTAGAATTCTGGATCAGATTCCAGTTCCAAAGAATGACATGGTTAAAGTAGTTAGAAGATTTTTCAAAGTTTAATTACACCATTTGTTATTTTTTTCACAGGATATTGAAAATGATTTGAATACCCTATTACATCCCTTTGTTTAGGTTTAATCCATGTAATCTTTCCATCAAAATACATATAAACTTTACAAGAAGGTTTACCTTCAACATTCTTTAATTGTTTTGGTGTGTACAATGGTTTGACAACCTTTTCTCCATTACATATACAAGCCATGTCTCCTTCAGCCATGAATTGTACAATATTTTTGTGAGGTTTTATAGTTTCTATGCTACCAAATGTTATTAAACGAGCCCTCTGTCCTGTTTTTAAAAAAACTCTATTTGCAATCATACCACCATATGAATGTCCCATGATTGTCACTTTGTGTCCCTTGTCTAGAGAAGTTCCAACTTCTTTACTTAGTTTTCTTGTAAAGTTTCTTGTCAAGACATGTTTATGTAACGAACATACATTTACAATAGATGTAATCATAGAAAATATATGATTATTTGATCTATCAAAAATAACGCCACCTTTGAATGTCACTTCGCGATATGGATACACCTTGAAATCATTTAATCCTCTGATAAAATATATATGATGCATATATCATTTGATGAATAATTTAATCTCATGTATAGCATTATATCCTTTGATGATTAATTTAATTTTTTGTAAATCAGATATATTGATATTATATACATCTTTACTTTCTATATTTATATATATAGTTTCAAATTTATATTTCATACGTCTTGATAACATCATGTTGAATATATGTGATATATAATCATATATATTATTACATTCATAATAACTTTTAAAAGCTAATCGTATGACAAGTACATCATCTCCTGTAGAATAGATTGAACATGGAGAATATTCAACTAGACCAGCATCAATATAATGATAATCATTATATATCATTGGTTCAAAAATAAATGGTACACATATTGACATGTATACGGCATCTACAATGCTCATGTCAGGATGTGTATCCACTGATAAATATAATACTTTTTTTAATTCTAAACAATATGTGTTTATATAAATCTTAATATGTGTACTATCAAATAATTCTTTGAAAGATATATTTGGAATACATGAATTAATCTTTGACAATAAAAAATCTTTATTCACTAAACCATATGTTTTTATAAAATGTAATATTTCAGTTTTAAATGTAAGATTTACTTCTACAGATCTTTTAACAATTTGTTTAAAATCAAACTTGTATGCTGCACATACTATACAAGCCAATGCACCAGCTGAAGAACCACACATGGTTTCCAAGTCACTGAGATGACCATTGTCCCACAAAGAGTTTATTGCACCAATTAAAGAAAAGTATCCAACTCCTCCTGGACCGACAACAAGATGTTTCATTTAATAATACAATCTTGGAAAAATAAAGCGTAATAACGCAACAGTAAATAGATAGTATACTGTAGCATCTGTGAGTTTATATCCTCTCTGTGACATAACATAAAACACTAGAGCAGAAATCAAAATGTCATTCTTTGTAAAGACAACATGTGTAAAAACCTTTAAAACAGTGTAATAAAGAATTATAAAGAGTGTCGTCTTTTCAATGAGACTCACTGGCAACAGGTTTAAAGCATAGAATAAAAGGCTTGGATACAAGACTTTTGGACCTGTAATGTCAGGTATCATATTATTAGTCTATACTATTTTGATGAGCCCATACACAGAAAGAGTTGAATGACGCATATTTCAGCAATGATGTTTCATAAGTCTCTCTGTACTGTCTGAGAGACATCCACATGTTTAACAACTCTTCTTGATGTTTACTGATCCAATCCTCTGGATGAAGAGAATCTTGTGGTTCTGATTCATCATCCTCTTCATCGAGTGAAGCATCACTCATGTAATTAATTTCATCTTTTTCGTCACGTCCCTTTGAACGAAGACCACCCATCTTTTTATTTAAGAGTGCATCTACTTTTTAACAAGAGATACAGAGTCTCTCAAGGTTTCTGGTGCAGCATCTACTATTGCTTGAAAACAGCCATCAGCTTGTGTCTGATTGCCAAAAAATGACAACAAACCATTCTTTATAACTTCGCGTGTAAGAGATCCCTTTGCCATTCTCGACTTGTACACCACCTTCTTCTGTTCAACCTCGACTTCATCAGTCTTTACATCAATCATAAATCGCTTAATCGCCTGTCTGAGTTCCTTCTCTCTCTTATTCAGAACAGCAATATCCTTGCGAGCATTCGTAATGTCACTCTTGAGATCAATCCACTGTTTAATGGTTTCTTTCGGATCCATATATATTTATGTCTGTATCTTTTTAATTAAAAACCTTGATCAACTATACCTATTGGAATGCTTGGTTTCTTTGGATCCATGGATATGAAAGGTAGTTCTCTGACGTCACCTGATAGAAAGTGTCTTGCTCCCATGGTTGAGTTTGAAGGATTGTCTAGAAATGTATCACCTGGAATGCTCATTGCTGGTGGCGCGTTGGGTCTGTAACCACTCTTAAAAGTCTTTGGTGGAATGTATAGACTCTTTTTTGGAGGAAGATATGTCATTGGTTTAGAAGGAGGTGGAGATGGGGCTGGAGGTGGAGGTGGAGGTGGAGGTGGAGGGGGTGGTCTTGATTCATATCTGCTTGTTCGTCGAATCTTGTACTTGGAGTTGTTATTGTTGAGTATCAAAATGGCGACAAGGGCTAGTCCAATATACATAAGAGTTTCATTCTTTGCCATTTATATATACTGGTATAAAAAATTAGTTGAGAATGTCTGAAAGATCATCATCATCAATAAACATATATTCTTGCACCTTTGATGGTGCACTATCCTTGACTTGAAGGATGCGCATGACTGGTTCAAAATTCTTTTTTGCAATTTTAAGACCTAGAACCTCCACTATAATGTCAATCTTGTCCCACTCTGAATCCATATCCTTATCAGTCCTGTCGCTGGACCAAAACTTTGTCAAAACTTCACCTCTAAGCTTGTAGAGAGGAACCTCAAGAATGTTTCCATCTAGAGGTGAATCAAAAGCCTTTTCAATCTTTTTCTCTGGAACCTCTTGACCGAACCAAGACTTTGAATTCTCTAGTGCAGCCTGAAGAATCATAGTCTCTAGATTCTTAACCTTTTCAACTGAATCCTTGGTCAAAATATAAGTCTGAAAGCCAGCTGGTGCATTACAGTTGTTTAGCTGAAACTTGTTTACGCCAGTAGCCTTTACGAAATAACGTCCATCTTGGAGCTTCTGAGGCTCTGCAAACTCCATGTACTTATTACTCACAAAATAATTATTTAAAGAAAGCGAGCTTTATACATGTATAATGTCTACTGATATGGATACTCTCATGAAGGAACTCAAGGTTATTCGTCGCGAACTCCACAAGGTTTTCAAGCTCCTGGATGATCCAGACGGTGAAAAGGCTAAGCTTCGTTCTGAGCACAATGGATTCAAAAAGCCACTGAATGTCACACAAGAGCTACGTAGCATTCTCAACCTCGAGCCTGATCAAAAGATTTCTCGTTCTGAGGTTACCACAAAGATTAACGAGTACGCCAAGCTCAACAATCTGAAGAATGGTCAGGAGATTCTTATGAATGACACACTCAAGGCTCTTCTTACACCACCAGAAGGGACAAAGGTTACATTTATGAATCTTCAAACATTTCTCAATCGTCACTATGTCAAGGATGAACCAGTAGAGCCAGAGTCACACCCTGCTGAGACTACAAAGCCAAAGCGTCCTCGAGTAGTAAAAAAGGCTTAAAAATAAAACATTCGTACATTATATGATTAGTCTACAAGAAATTGAAACACTTGTAGGTACAAAGATTAATAATATATCCTTGTACATACAAGCATTTACTCACAAGTCCTTTAATAAGGATGTTCACTATGAACGACTTGAATTTATAGGTGATGCTGTAATAAAATTTGTTGTGACCAAATACTTGTATGAAAAATTTCCAAATGAAGATGAAGGCTTTTTAACACGTGCTAGAACAAAGATTGAACGATCAGAAACTCTTGCTGCATTTTCTCGATCTCTCTTGTTTAATACATACATCATGATGGATGAAAAAGCTTTGAGAAATGAGTGGAATAATAATGACAAGATTCTTGAAGATGTATTTGAAGCTTTTGTGGGTGCAATATATCAAGACAAGGGGTTGGTGTATGCTAGAGATTTTATATTGAATATTCTTGAAAGATATACAGTATCATTCATAGATGATAATTACAAAGATATGTTGATGAGATATTGTCAAGCACAAAAGATTCAAAATCCATTGTATATTGAAGTGCAGACAAGAGATGTATTTAGATCTATAGTATTTATAGAAGGTGTCCAAAAAGGAATGGGATATGGAAAGACGAAAAGGCAGTCTCAGCAAGAAGCTGCTAAAGATGCAATTAAAACCCACAACATCTTTATTCCTAACCATGCATCCAAGAGTCGCTGAGCTTTTAGAAGTAAAGTTTGATGCACAAAAAAGTGCTGAATGGCTTAGATTGAGAGGTACAATGCTCACAGCTTCAGACGTTGCCACTGTTATTGGATTGAATCCATACGAACGAAATTCACAAAGTCTTTTATTGAAAAAGTGCTTCAAGTCCAAGAATGCATTCAAAGGGAATGAATATACTCTTCATGGTGAAAAGTACGAGTCTGAAGCAAGAGATTTGTACTGTGAAAGAGCATATGATATGGGTCTTTCACAACACAAAAATCCCAAAGCATTCGATCTCGGATTGGTTCAACACCCAACTATACCATGGTTAGGTGGCTCTGCAGATGGAATCACAGAAGATGGTATTCTACTGGAAATAAAGTGTCCTCCAAAACGAGAAATAAAAAAAGATGTTCCAAAACATTATGTTCCACAAGTCCAATTACTGATGGAGATTTTAGATTTGGAAATGTGTCATTTCATTCAGTACAAACCAGCTCAAGTGTTTGGGAAGGAGGAATTTGTAGTGACTGAAATAAAGAGAGATAGAGGATGGTTTGAAAAGTATCTTCCAGTCATGAAACGTTTTTGGGACCAAGTAGAGCAAAAGAGATTATACGGATTGTGTGATATTATTTAATCTTATATATATATATATGAAGTGTATTTGTAAAAAAAGAATTACAATGCTGTCATGTAAATACTGTTCAAACATGTACTGTTCGTTTTGCATAGGCCTTAAAGAACATGAGTGTTCAGATGGTTTGAAAGTCAAATTCGCTGATAATAAAGACTATCTTGCTAAAACACTCACAAAGGTTGTAAAGAGCAAAGTTTAATGAGACTCGTGAAATACGTTATTCCCCCTTGAGTATGCATTGTCATATACACGAGGTGGATACGATGGTGGTGGTATAAAGCCTCGTCCAGTTGTAGATATTGGGATATAGTCACCTGGAACTATAACATTGGGTTTTACAGTTAAAGGAGCATATTTAGATGTAGTATGTGGCAAAAGAGCACCATTATAAGCGACACCTGGAAACGAAAGCTGAGAATTGAAAGGATAATCTAGAAAGGATGTATTATTCTTTAGTGCTTTTAAATCCATTGTTATATACATACATTTTCTTTTTAACCTTATTCTTGTGTAAAGACCACATTTCATCGAGATCAATCCCTAGCATATATGACAACTGAAAAAGATAACTAAATACATCACCCATTTCCAAGACTACATCTAGACCATTATTTTTCGAAGTGTTTGTCTTCATACAATACTTCATATGATGTCTTATTGCTGAAGCCAACTCTCCACATTCTTCTACATATAATAGAAAAACTCTTTCGAGAGAAACCTTGTCCCACCCATTCCTCTTACAAATTTCTGCAGTTTCATACTTGTATTGATTCATCTTGTATATATAGAATGTCTATGCTTTAAACGCCGGTTTTCATTAAACCAGTCTTTAAACCTGTAGCTCTAACATTCATAGGGAGAGCCATTGGTATTGGTAGTCTCCCCATGTTATCCTGATTAAACTTGTAATTCTTGAGCTGAGGTGTCATGTGTGCAACTGCTCTATCAACAACCTCCTGATTTATCGAATTCAACTGTGATATATCGCTTGGTCTCAACTGAGCAAATATAGTTTGCATCATAACCTGTAGACTCGTCCTGTTTTGTGGCTGGGTCTGAATATTCTGTTGGTCGAGTATAGCATCTACAATAGCATTCTGTAAATATGAAACATTCTGATCAGAAAAGAATGCTTGATAGATTTGAGTCTTTGTAGCCATTAGTATACAATGATATAAAAATATAAACAACATATATAATAACAATGATTGTCATCAAGAGAAATGGAAATGCAGAATCAGTCAGCTTTGACAAGGTTACACATAGAATTGAAAAACTATGTACAAATCTAAATGTCAATCCACACAAGGTTGCTCAGAGAGTATTTGGCTCTATGATTGACCAGATGCACACTCATACGATCGACTCGCTGTCTGCAGATGTAGCATCATCAATGACTACTGAGCACCCTGATTACGATAAACTCGCTTCAAGAATCCTGGCTTCAAATCTTCAAAAGAAAACACCAAGATGTTTCACAGATGCAATGATTATAAATCGTACATTACTATCTCGTGATTTTATAAAATATCTGTCTCTCACTCATGATACATTCATTCATCATGAACGGGATTTTGATTTTACATATTTTGGATTCAAGACTCTTATGAATGGATATCTCATGCCCAATGAAACACCTCAATACATGTTTATGAGGGTTGCTATAGCAATTCACAAGGATGACATTTCTAGAGTCAAAGAGACGTATGAATACATGTCGAGACACTATTTTATACATGCTTCACCAACACTGTTCAATGCAGGTACACCAAATCCTCAAATGTCATCTTGTTTTCTCGTCGCGTCCAAAGGAGATTCGATCAATGGAATATATGACACGATAAAAGAGTGTGCTCAAATTTCAAAGTGGTCAGGTGGAATAGGAGTACATATTCATGACATTCGAGCAAAGGGGTCTCAGATACGAGGTACGAATGGATTGTCTGATGGCATCATACCAATGTTGAGAGTGTACAACAACACTGCGAGGTATGTGAATCAAGGAGGACATAGAAAGGGTGCGATTGCAGTGTATTTAGAACCGTGGCATGCAGACATTATGGACTTTCTAGAGCTCAGACTCAACCAAGGTGATGAAGAAGCACGTTGCAGAGACTTGTTTACTGCTCTTTGGATTCCAGACATGTTCATGAGGGCAGTACATGATGACATCAACTGGTACCTCATGTGTCCTGACGAGTGTCCAGGACTTTCAGATGTTTTCGATGAAGAGTTTGACATTTTGTATTACAAGTATGTGTCTGAGAAGAAGTTTAAGAAGATTGTAAAAGCTAGAGATGTGTGGAATGCAATGATAAAGTCTCAAGTTGAAACTGGTACGCCTTATATGCTCTACAAGGATCGAATCAACAGAAATAGCAATCAACAAAATCTAGGAACAATAAAGTCGAGCAATTTATGTTGTGAAATAACAGAGTACTCAAACCCAGCAGAGACTGCTGTATGCAACTTGGCGTCTATATCTCTTCCAAAAATGATCAAGGATTCAAAGTTTGACTTTGAAGAGTTGAAAGTTGTCACTAGAATATTGGTGAGAAATCTGAATAAAGTGATTGACAACAACTTTTATCCAACACTTGCATCTGAGAATTCAAACACAAAGCATAGACCGATTGCAATTGGTGTTCAAGGCTTGGCTGACGTCTTCATGATGCTAAAGTATGCGTGGGGGTCAAAGGAGTCGAGACAATTGAATATTGACATTTTCAAAACCATCTACCTTTCAGCTCTCGAAGAGTCTTGTGAACAAGCTCGTCTCTACGGATGCTACGAATCATATCGAGGGTGTCCAATCGATTGTGGAGTATTTCACACTGATTCATGCAATGTAGATTGCATACCAGCAGTTTTGAGAGAAGGAGTTTGTAAATATGGGTTGAGAAACTCTCTCTTGGTTGCTCCAATGCCAACAGCTTCAACAAGTCAGATTTTAGGAAATAACGAATGCTTTGAGCCATACACTTCAAACATGTATGTGAGGAGAACACTGGCTGGAGAGTTTATAGTCATGAACAAACATCTCGTAAAGGATTTGGTGGATATGGGACTATGGAACAAAGATACGAAAGACGCAATTATTCAAAACAATGGTTCTGTTGAAAATCTAAATATTCCTGACAAACTGAAAGAGCTCTACAAGACTGTTTGGGAGATTTCACAAAAAGTAATTATAGACATGGCTTCAGATAGAACACCATATATCGATCAATCTCAGTCTATGAATCTACACCTGGAAGATGCAACAGAGACAAAAGTTAGTTCTATGCTTATGTATGGTTGGAAAAAGGGACTAAAGACTGGTTTGTACTATCTGAGAACTCGACCAAAGACACAAGCTATTCAGGTGACTATAGCATGTACGAGAGAGTGTACATCTTGTTCAGCCTGAACCCTTCCACTTGTAACAGCTAAACACATTCTTTACAGGAACTGAACTGAGTCTAGAAAATTCATCTATAGTATATTGATCACCCATAGACCCATTGCAGGTTGAGCACAAAGGTCGCAAGTTGTCAATGTCGAGAGTGCCACCTTTGCTCTCTGGGGTGTTATGACCACATTCCCAATTGAATGGTGTTATGATATTCTGACACCAGTCAACCCAACATCTCGCCTCGAATTTCTTTCCGACATAGGTTAACCACACTTGATTTCTCAAAGCTTTTGGAATCTTCTTCTTGGGAGACATACAGATAAAGATAGTGAAATGTTTATATATATGTTGTGGTCTGATGTTGACTTTAATTCACTAGAAATTGGCGATGTAAATCAAACGACAAATTTTAAATTTAAAGAACCTCTGAGGTTTCAGATTCCAGATTCTATGTGTATATATGGATTATCAAGATATAGTGAAAGAGATGATTATAAAATATCATTGTCAATTGATAATCAAGAGTTTATAGATTGGTTTGGAAAATTGGAGAATTGCTTCAAACGAACGCCTTGGTCTAGCACATTGTCTTCTGGTACAATCAAACTAAAGGTTGATCCTGCATCATGGATTTTTAACAAGAATAGAGAGATTGACGAGGCTGATTTATGTGATGATAAATTTCAAGGATACACTGTAAAATGTATCGTTGAAATTAATGGTGTATACCATTTTAAAGGTTTTTATGGCTTTCTAATTCGCACCTATCAGCTAATGTACATTGAAAAGCAAGAATGTGTCATTGAACTATCTACATGAATAGACCAGTGCTGCGTGGAAAGTGGCGAGGTCCACGTCTGACACCTCGGTTTCTGCGCACTCTTCGCTCTCTGAACATTTCACCGAGTTCTCTACCAAAATCTTCGTGGTGTCTGCGACGACGAGAACCAACTCCTGCTGCACGTCTGCGTCTGCGAGCCATTGATAGAATGTGCTCTCTGTGCTCTCTGTAGTAGGTGCGAGCATGAGCCCGTTTTGCTGAGTGGGTTCGGCGGCGGCGAGAACCAACCCCTGCTGCACGTCTGCGTCTGCGAGCCATTGATAGAATGTGCTCTCTGTGCTCACGGTAGTATCTGCGGGCACGCTCTTTGTGTTCAAGCCTGCGACGATGTTCTCTTCGAACGACACTCATTTATTATTACACTAGAAAATATTTATGGGAGCACAATTATTCCCCTGGGTCTTTCACCTCTCCGTCTCATAGCTGACGCAATTCTTTTAACTGCCCTGGCGCGAGTCATGAGTGCTGGGTTTCTTCGTGCTGCTCTAATCTTACTCTTAAACTTGTACCGCCCATCTTCGTGCACTATACCAGACTTTGTAACACCCCCTGGTGTCATGCGTGCAGTTCCGTTATAAACTTCAACCTTACTACCGATTCTTTTTACAATCATTTATAATATATACATATATTAATTATATACAAGAGCACCAATACCCCCTGAACAGTGAAGCAAATTATATGACCTGGAATATATATTTATACTCTGTGATGATGTGCTTTTTGTGTTGTATACTGTAATAATAACACTTCCGAATCGAGAAATGTTTAAAACGCCTGATAGTTTCTCGGGGTCGAGTGCAAAAGAATATACTCCTGTAGTTTTACTTGGTGTTATAGTATGATATTGAAATGGTCGTATCACAAATAATGATGTATAACTCTCATCAAACAATACATATCCATTTAGTTCAAGTGTTATGCGGCTTATATGTGCATCACTCTCTATCCAAAATTCACGCACTGGGTCATTGAATACAAGATTATATCTAGTTGTTGTTGTGTTTGGTTGTATTATGAATGTATTCAAATCATTTTGTTTGATTAGATTTGTATATTGTAGTTGAGGATATACATTATAATCTACATATTCAATCATTACTTCAGATTGAATGAATGGAATAATTGGTACAGGATCAAATTGATATATACCACCATCAGTAGTTAAATAATTAAATCTTGGACCTGCCACAATTCCACTCGTGTAAAAGAAGTAATCAGGTTTATTTAATAATGCACCTAAATTATTAACTATTGTCCATGCAGAATCTTGATCGAATTCTGAAAATATATTGTATGAATATAATGTAGAAGAATCTATAAAATAAACATAGGTTCCATCATAGCACAAAGGCTTGCCAGGATATGTATACACAATAAAGTTTGAACCATCAAATTTCATCATGCCTTCTGCACTTCCAAAGTAAAAGTATGTACCGTCAAAAACACTAGTATTATATACTCTTTCAATTGGTAATGGAATTGTTCCAATATTATAATTTGTATTTTGAGGATCTACTAAACTATATAATTCACCAAATACACATATATAATATGTGAGTCCATCAGTAAAAACACCTACGCCATCATTTGTAGTGGTTACATCATCTGAAATACTGAAAAATTCTTTGAAACTTACAAGACTAGAAGTATAACCATATGGATCGTCGATATCGGTATGTGTATTATAAATAACCCAATATATATCTTGATTCAAAAAATAAGACATGATTATATCATATCCACTTACATTCAAAGAATGTATTCCTTCTTTTTCACTTGATATTGTTCGATTTGCATTCCCCCAATCAAAACTACTTATAGTCCAATCATAAACATATGTATTTATAACATCATTAATATTAACATATATTAATACATTACCATTGTAAGAATATATTAAATCTCCAACTAGAACTAACATATTAATGTTCTGTGTAGCTGGAGCCCAGAATATATGTTCATATGTATATATATTAAATATTAAAAGTACACCATCAGCATATCGTTGAATAATTATATAATCATTCCAATATAAGACTTGTCTTGTACCCGCATGGCCTCCTATAGCTGTAAAATTGTACGAGTTTGGGTCAGTTATACCAGTTGTCTGTGGAACCTTTGACACTTTACTGAATGTATCAAAATTAACTTGTAATTGAACTGTTGAATTATAAAGCGTACTCAGTGGTATAGTATCAAAGTTTAACTTTGTATAATATATTCTATTTTGGATTGGTGTAGTATTATCATTTTTACCAACCAAGAGTGTCAGTGCAGCCTGATTTTCTAATGGAACTTCTAAATCATCCTGTGTTATAAGAATGTCAGACATTGTAGATTCTATATATTGTCTTCCAAAAGTAAGTGTTGCATTTTTTACTAGCACCTGTCCTACAGAATCTACATAACCATAACCAGGGGGAGTAGGTGTAAACCCTACATTCCAACCACTTTGAACAAGTGATAATTGAGATGTAGTAGAATAGAATATATATTTATGATCAATTATTGCATCACATAGAGCTATATTGAACCCCCAAAATTGTGCTGACATTTCAGATGCAAACCCTACACCGTCTACATTCCTAAATTGAAATCTTGTCCCATCAAATGAAACAACTATATCTCTAAGAGAAATAAACCATAATAAAAGTGTTTGTGTATTGTAAAATTGTACGTTTCCAGAACCCCTTCCTACAGGTCTTCCACCATATATATCATATATATCTGTATCTGAAGGTATTGTAGGAAATACATATCCATTAGATGGAACAGAGTACAAAGGTCCAAGTGTAGTCTTTAGTGTAATGTCTTTAATTGTCTGCCCAGACTTTGATATTGTGCATATAGGATTTGTACCAAAACCAACTGCTGTATCAAATGGTAAAAGAAGCGTCTGAGTAGTGAATGTGTGAGATGATTGTTTTGGTGGATCAAAGAATGAATCCATCCTGATATATTCTTATGTATTTTTAAAACCTGATGCATTCGTTTCATACATCATTGATATATTTGATCCATTGATTGTACATATATTATATGTATCAGCATATATTGTTAATGTTCTTTTATAATTTCTAGGAACTACATTTATTTGATGAATCTGTGTTGCTGAAATCATTTCACCTGATAATATCTTTTTTTCTGGAAACAAAGCAAAAGAATATGAATATATACTTGTATTTGATACTCTTGTATGATATTGATATGGTTGTATAACACTTAGATATGTATTATTAGCAACTGTTCTACTTAAATATTCTACATCACCTAGCATGAGACTAAGATCTATGATGTCATCATTGTATGGAACTGCCCCTATGACCCAAAACAATTCTTTTATATAATTAGTGAATGATGTTATAATCTTCAAAGTAGTTTCATGAGGATTGATTGTAAATAAAAGTCTTTGATAATGTCTTGTTAAATATTTATATGATGTAGGAACATATAATGTATATATATATTCAACAAGTATATATATATTTAATGTTTGAATATATGGAACAGTCATTATGTGTGAAGGATCTTGAAGAATCATATGAATAGAAAGGGGTATTGATGTTGGAGGTTTGATTGTTATTGGTATTGGTATATAATATTCAGATAATGGGGGTGAATACTCTTCTAAATTTCCAACAATTTTTGAAAGTCCTGGCCTTCTCTGAAGTGGAATTGAGAGTTCATTGTTTATGAATTCAGTCTCTCCATACAGTCTCTCAATGACATTGTCTCCAGATTTTAGTTCAATAGTATCATATACGAATGTCCCAAAAGACTGAATGACATTCCCTGTAAAAGTATTTGGCATTCGGATGAATACACTGTTAATATACTGACCATATGGTGGTAAAGGAATTGATATATCTTGTCCAAGACTGACTGGGTATGCAAATGAAAACTGTTGTGTTTTCATAGAAAATCTTTCCATGTTAAAGTTTACATACATTATAATACTATAGAAATGGCACTTATTGATTATGAGGATGCTGCAAAGCTGTTCAAGGTTAATCGCGTTCAAGATTTGATAAGTGCTGTAAGTACACATGACATTTACTGGGGCAATGCTGAAAAAGTTATAGGCGCAATTAATTATGCATGGAGTGTAGCAAAGGATCACTCGACTCGCTGTACGTATGTTGGAATATTGACTGGTACAAATAATAAAAACTATGAACTTGTCTATGATATTCAGCCAGATGGCGCAATAACAAGTTTCACAACACGAAAACTAAATTTAGATTATTAGAATCCGCAAAACCCATTTTGAATCTTTAGAGGTATATATCCATAATAATACATGTTTAATGAATAATTTGATTCTATTTCAGGGGCATATGCGGCATTGAATGCTATATCAATATATGTTGTTGCATAATCATATTTTGCAAAATTTATTGATCCACTTGTATCAAATTCACTCGGTTTTTCTGTAAAACAATACATGTACATATTTTTTGTTGGTAATGAAAGACCGTGATCAACAGGTTGTTTAACAGAGTGATAGAGACCATCTGGATTGAATTTTAAAAGATTATGTTTATTGAGCCAAATGGTTGTTGTTGATAATGTATCTATATAATTGTATGTAGATCCATTGAAGAATGTGACTGGGACAGAAGCATTTATATATTGTGATGTATATCCATATGAATATCTATATGGATAATATCTAGCATCACCACTTTCATACAATTTATTTCTTATAAACCAAATCATCATTGTAACATTATACGGAGCTGACATGTGTATTTGTGCGCTATTTCCAACATATTCAACGACACCTTCTTTACATGCCAGTGGAACCAACAATTTGATTGGGTTCATTCTAAGTTTTAGACGTTCCTCTATACCTAAAGTTACTTCTTCTATTATTAGATATGGATCGATCAAATCTATAGTATCAGGTGTATTTGTGATCCAACTCTGACTATTGAAATATATTGCAATTGTTATAGTGTCTGTATCGATTGCACATACTGGAAAGTTGTGTCCCTTTTGACAAAAGAAGAATTCGAGAGGAACTATATATTGTCCATTGTTTCCATTAACTGCATAATCAATGCCTAGTTGTTCATCAGCACCAAGAAACAATTCATCATGAAGTACATACCAATCATCAGTGTTTGACTGAATTGTAGTGGTTCCAACTATGAAATCCACTTCAGATATTATGGCTCTTCCAAGTCTAGGTGTATAATCATATCTTGTGGGGAGAGAAAACTTGATATACATGTTTGTAAACAAGTCTTTACAATCTCTTGGTTTGAGATTTACAGTAATCTTTTGTCCCAAATATCCATTAATTCCATTGAGAGATATTGAACGCTGCGTTATATTGAATGGCGTATGTTGCGCTATAAGTGAATCAAATGGATTTATATCCCCTGATGTAAACGTGTCGAGTGGAATATTAGCATTTAGTGCTGCTTGAGCTGCATTCATACTATATGTTAAAGAATATAAACGTGAAATATACATAATGGCTCTACACGTTACAAGACTTTGTGATACTGCAGTTTTACCTACACCCAATAACGATGGATTTGACCTATATTCAGCCTTTGAATACAAGCTGTACCCTGGTGAACGATGCGTCGTTTCAACCGGTTGTTCAATCGATATTCCTAAAGGTTATACTGGTCTACTTACTCCAATTGCAGGATTGGCTGTAAAGCATGATCTTAACATTTGTTCAAGTGTAATGGATCCTCGCGAAGTAAGAATTGTAATGTTCAACAATGACCTTGATGCGACATATCACATCAAGCCTGGATACAGAGTTGGTACACTCGTGATTATAAAGACACTCCAAGGCGAAGTACATGACGTCACTGGTCATGAGATGGTTGCTGAAAAGTACTATAAAGCAACTGGTGTGTAGGGATTTTTATGTAACTATATATAAATGAAGCTCGAAGATGAATACATAGAGACTGTCAAAGAGATATTACACCTTGACCAAGTCATGACTTATTTTTTAGATAAAGAAGGCTATTCTAGGAGGGCAATGCTTGCACAAGAGCGTAAGCACGAGCTCGAGAAAAGACTAGATCGCCTGGCTAAAAAATTGGGATATTAAACATACGAAGTACTAAATAAACAATGAGATTTCAAGTTGTAAACTGGGATGCAAGAGACATTGAGGGTGAATATACAATCACTGCTTATGGAAGAACACAAGAGGGTGATTCTGTATCCATATCGTTTCCATTTCCACCTTACTTCTTTGTTCGTTCAAATGACCCTCGAAAATACGATAAAAAACCAGTAAGTTCTGTGTCTCTTCACAAATTCAAGTGTCTATGGGGGTTTCAAAATTCAGAGAAGAGAGAGTTTGTAAAGATAAATTTCAAAACATATAAAGATTATAAAACTGTCATGTGGAATCTAAAAAGACAGAATGAACGTATCTATGAATCAAACATAGATCCAATCTTGCGTTTCTTTCACAGAAGCGGTGTTGAACCTGCTGGGTGGATTGATGCCGAACCTGGAACAAAAGATTGGAAACAGATTAAACCATACAAGACTGATTTAAATGCACCTCTTAAGATTATGTCGTTTGATATAGAGAGTTATTCGCATGATGGTTCATTTCCAAATGCATCTCACGCGGATAATTCAGTCTTTCAGATTGGTGTTTCTACATACACACTTGGATCAGAAGCAGTCGACTCAAAGTGTCTATGTATAGGGAATGTGAAAGAGGGTGATTTAATCATGAAATTTGATACCGAAAAAGAGTTGCTAAATGGTTTTTCAAAATATATTCGAGATGTTGATCCAGATATAGTTACTGGCTGGAATATATTTGGGTTTGATCTTGAATATTTAGTAAAAAGAATGAGTGTGTGTGGAGCTGAAGATGCTGTTTGGGGGAGAAATCCAAATGATACCATTCAAATCGTGTACAAGAAACTTGCTTCATCTGCATTGGGTGATAATATTCTGAAACTAGCCCCCATGACTGGTAGATATGTGTTTGATCTTATGGGTGAAATTAAACGCGAACATAAATTAGAAAACTATAAACTCAATGACGTTTCGTTTCATTTTATCAAGGATGAAAAGCACGATATTTCACCAAAAGAAATGTTTTCCTTGTACAAGAATAAACAGGATTTGACTCAAGTGGCTGAATATTGTATTCAAGATACTCTTTTACCAATCAAGCTTATGAAGAAGCTCTACACTGTAGAGAATTTAATAGAAATGTCAAAAGCGACATGGGTACCTCTGAGTTATCTGAGTGAAAGAGGACAACAAATCAAGGTTTTTTCGCAACTGAGTCGCAAATCTAGAGAGTTGGGATTTTTGATTCCCACATTTTTCGACAGAGAGGAGAGCCAAAAGTTTGAAGGTGCAACTGTACTAGAACCAGAATGTGGAGCGTATTACAAACCAATCATGTGTCTTGATTTCGAGTCTCTGTACCCTTCAATTATTATGGCTCACAACTTGTGTTATTCTTCAAGAGTAATGAGTGAAAAGTATATGAACCTTGAAGGTGTCAAATATGAAAAGCATGGAGATGTATATTTTGCACAAGGTGTACCATCACTGTTGCCAGAAATTCTAAATGACTTGAAGAGTATGCGTAAACAAGCCAAGAAGCAAATGAAGGAACACAAGGGTACTGAAATGTATCACGTGTATAATTGTAAACAGTTGGCGTACAAAGTTTCAATGAACTCTGTGTACGGTTTCACTGGTGCATCAAATGGAATGTTGAGTATGCCTGAAATTGCTAGTGCTGTAACAAGAAAAGGACGAGAAATGATTGAACAGACGAAAGAGTATATCGAGACTCATTTTGAAGGATCAAAAGTTAGATATGGTGACACTGATTCAGTCATGGTTGAGTTTGATTCACGAAATCTAGATGATGCTTGGAGACTTGGAGAATTGGCATCTGAACAGTGCAATAAACTATTTAAATCTCCAAACAATCTCGAGCTTGAAAATGCATATCTTCCATTCATCCTCATTTCTAAAAAGAGGTATTTCGCAAAGAAAATCACTAAAGATGATTGTGGAGCATACATAACTGAAGACATTTCAAAGGGTTTGCAAGATGTTCGCAGAGACACGTGTCAGTATGTTCGTAAAATACTAAAGCTTGTACAGTACGAGTTGCTTAATGGAAATGATATAACTACAGCTCTACAGGTTGCTCGAGATGCCAAACAAGAATTGTTGAATGGTCAAGTCCCTATGGAGATGTTATATCTTAGCAAGGCGCTTCGGTCTGGTTACAAGTCTGAAAACCTAGCTCATGTACAAGTTGTAAAGAAGATGCGTGAAAGAGCACCTGGCTCAGAGCCTCAACAAGGTGATCGAGTCAGATATGTAATTGTTCAAGGACCTAAAAAGAGTAAGTTATACGAGAGATCTGAAGATCCAGAATATGTAAAGGCTAACAATATTCCACTAGATTATAAATATTATTTTGAAAATCAGATGTTGACACCTATTATGGATATGTTGGGATCTGTCATTTCTAAAGATAAAATATTTACATAATGTATGAGTAATAGTAATAGGGAACATGAATATGAGAGTTCAGATGAAGAAGGTGCAAGCAATGAAGAAGGTGGACAAAAATCAATGTTTCAGCACACTGCTCTTCCTCGTCCCAGAAGGAACAATCGCGAAATAACAGCGAATGAGATTCGAGAACTTAGAAGACGAACAGGTGGCCATGAATATCTCCCTCACATTTACGGTGGAAGACCAAGTATAGAAGACTTGCTCACACATACCGGTAGAATGATTGAAAAGAAACGATTTAATCCAAATACTGCATATGCAAAAGAGATTAAAAAGAGATATAAACGCGTCGAAAGCACAGGTGCTGAAACTATTTATGCTAGAAATGTAGATCCTCATCACGAAATCTTGATAAGAGTGCCTCATGGAAGAACGTTTGAGGATGAGCTTGTTAGACTAAGAGGAGTTGTTCCCCCAAAAACTATGAAGAGGGGTCATATAAGAGTTAAATACATTGGAAGAGAAGGTGAATTTATAGTTCCAGAAACTTCAGACTTGCAACTGTATCGAATGGGAATCGAACGAGTTTTACCACTTGCATATCCTCTTCCTAGACTTCCTTCGTATATAACAAAGACACAGAATCCTGAATTCAAAGAACGAGTGTATAAACAAGCTGTTGAACAAGTACGACATGCAGATGTTCCATCAATAGTAAAGCAAAAAGCAATCCCCCAAGTCAAGGCTATCTTTAACGACTTTTTGACGAAAAATGCAGAAAACCTGTATATTCGTTCAATGTCAAAGAGAATGACACGCGAGGCTATAAATAAACTATTTAAAGAAGCTCCTAAGAATATTGCTAGAGAGGCGGTTATTCGAGTTGTTGAAAATCCAAATCAGACAAGGCATAGAGAAGCTTTTGCATCTGTTATAGCACAAATTAAAGAGGGTAAAAGGCTTAAAACAAACGTCTTTAAGAGGATTCCAAGCACTCGACGCAGTTATTCTCGAAAACCATTGGCTAAAATCAAGCCATTCAAGCTTCCAGACACGTCTCATCCTTCATACAGACGATATATGACGAGCAAGAAACGTCATATGCTCTTTAAGGGGTTGATCAAGTACGAAAAGAAGAAGGAGGAGCCATATGTCCTTGGTACAATACATGAGCACAAGGTGGTTGTAAAGTTTAATCCTAAACCAGTTCACAAGAGAATAATGAAAAATCTAAAGCGTCTTGATAGGTTAAACACTGAACCAAAATATAAACTAAAAGAAGCTCCTATAATTCTAAAAGATATCGAAGAAGATTTAAAGGAAATATCGAGTGCCAACACAAAACTTGAACAGTTTAAAGAATATTATTCTACAATGACTGATGTACCAACACTAGAATTGATGAAGAAACGATATCAGAAACGGTTTGAAAGAACAAAGAATGCAACAGATCGAAGGATAGCCATAAAGATTGCTATGAGATTGAGGGAACTAGGAAGATAATAAATGTATACAATATATGAATAAACTTTTAGTTCCAGCTATGATGTTTTCATTATTATCTGCAATATATATTATATCATTAAAACATACACAAAATAAGTTGAGTACACCAACTATACTTGCAATCATTAGTTTAATATATTTCATGTTTACAATTGGATATTTTATACATAACAGACATGTAATACACAGTGAATTATCAAAAGTAAATTATACAATCATTATAGTATTGTTGATTGCAGTTGTTGCCAGTTTTGTATCAACTCTTTTATATCATGGAATGCTTCAACACAGTGGATCATCTATGGTGACTGGAGTAACATCTATGACTCCTATATTTGTAATTGTATTATCATATATATTGTTTGGAGAAAGTCTGACATCTATACAATTGCTTGGATCATTTGTCATTGTTGGTGGCATATATATGTTGACAATATAAACATATATATCATTATATATATAATGGATACAATCGATATACAGTTTTCGGCTATGGCCCAAACGATCAAGGATATGGTGAACAAAGAGGTGAATGAAAAAGTTTTGGAAGTATTGAAGAGAATATCAGATGTATATAAGATTGATATAGATATCAAAGAGATTCTCAAAGAGGCTGGTAAGATGAATATAAAGTCTGAAAAATGTCTAGGGTTGACTGCAAAGGGTAGTCAGTGCATGAGGCGAGGTTGTTCTGATGGGTATTGCAAAATGCATATCCATCAGAAAAAGACGAGTCCTAAACAGGTTACGTATGATAGAAAACCTTTGAAACCAAGAATAACAAGAGACATTGAAGGGTTTGATTAAAGATTTGATCTGTAAGTTTACTAATGAGTAGAGATGAAACTCTGCTAAAGTCTGTCACTCATTTTTATGAAGATCCAAAGCATTCTACTATTCTTGAAGATATATTAATTAAAAAAAATAAAATATCATTAAGAACGATTGAAAGATTTGTAACTATATATGCAAAAAAGAATAATATAATGTATGATTCTAATGGTGTGCCTTTTGCCGTTCATGTATCATACAAAGCTAGTCTAAATGGATATTCAAAAAAGTATTTTGATCCATTCTGTCGCCAACAAAGAATCAACTTTAGAATTAAAGACAATGAAGTTATAACTACACTGGCTCAATTAAATTTTTTAAAATGGTGTATCAAGAATGATGTCATTGACAAGGCTCAACATATTCCTAATGAATAAATAATATTTTCAAAACTTCTTGTATAATAAGAGTAAATGATGTATCTAGTGGAACATGTACATCAACTTTATGATGAACAATGACATCTTCAATCATTGGGGGTATAAAAGTACTTGCTATAGTCCTTGCGTGTGGTATTGCTTTTTTTACAATTCTCCTAGCATGCACATATGGTTTCAAATATGATTGTTTATACATTATATTAATATATATCTTATATTTTAAATGATATATTTAAGTAAAAGTACTCGTTCTGGAAAAAAGTGGGATGTAGTACTACCAGATGGTCGCAAGGTTTCATTTGGAGCTGTTGGATATCAGGATTACACTGAACATCATGATCCTGAAAGAATGCATAGATATGTTATGCGTCATCAGAGACACGAGGATTGGAAAGATATTCACACAGCTGGATTTTGGTCAAGGTGGTTATTGTGGTCAGAGCCAACTATGAACAAGGCTATAAAAAGAGTTGAACGCATTACGCGGCAGAAAATTGTCAGGGTTTAGCATTCTGCATCAATACTCTCTTTACTTCAATTGGCAATCCATTGAGTGATCAGATCTCTTGGATTTAATATATGTATATATATATGAAGTATGTTACATTATATGAAAGATTTCTTATGAATTCTAAAGAATTGCCTATTGAAACGCTTGTTGGACATGGGTCGTTAATTTCAGGTGAACGATTTAGAGTTCCTCCAAATACATACATTATATTCAGTACAAAAGCTGGATATTTAGGAGCAAAAGCAATTAGCTTAGACTTGAAAATGCGACAATTGTTCAATAGCAACCAGAAGGTACGAAAACTATTGAATGGAAGTTTAAATCAATCAGAGCTACCTAAGCTTGTTACAGAGGTTCAATGGAATCCATACGACTATATGTATGGTCCAGGTGAAATGTGTCCAGATTATTATATGGAATGTTTTGATACTACAGACAGCGATTATGATAGACTATGTGGGTTTAAGAAACTTGGACAGGGACAAACTTTAGGGTTTAAAGGTGCTAAATTTTATTTGGGGGGAGGCTTTACCGAATGGTATAAGGGTGGTGTATTGTTTGTATTTGGATGTAGAGCTGAACCTAGGCATCATGCAGCTGCTAGCATGGCACTACATGTGCGTGGAATTACACCTGTAGGACAATTTAACCCATTTAGATTAAATACCTGGGGAAATGTTGTTGTGAATCCATATAATACATATAAAGTTCACGCCAGATCAAATTTTACTAACACGTTACGTGAACGAGAAAGAGAGAGGAAGCGTCACTTGACACACAAAAGAAGTCGTTCAGAAAATAATTCACCACGTAAGGCGAGAAGAACTAATAATCGTATGAATATAAATTAAAAGTTTAAGACTATAAATATATATAATGGATAGATATATTGACGACTATGAATATTCGTTTGATGCTTTCAACAACGAGCGTTCAAGACGAAATACACTGAGATTTTGCAACGAGTGGAGAGACTTTATTCTTGACATTACTGGAGAGGATATCAACCGGTCATGGTGGGAAGATGTTCCAGTCATTGCAAGGTTTACATATATCAAGAGCATAAAAAGTGAGAGCTATCGTTATCCAGGATGGATGAAGAAGAATACAAGTTTGAAATGTCTCTCAGGACTCACGTGCGATCGCTGTTCAACAAATTGCTGTGCGATGAAACCAAGTCACGAATCATTGAAAAGAGTCTGAAGAATAGCACCTTTAGGAGAATGTCAGCACAGGGATTGGTTCCAACATTTGAGGATCATCATTTCGTGACTATATACAAGTCTTCTGCATTGGGATTGCTGAATTCTTTCAAGCGAAATCCAACATTAATAGATCAGTACAAAAAGGGTTTGATTGATCAAGACATTATGAGGGTTTCTTCAGACATTTTGGAACCAGACGGTCCAATATCACTAGCTATGAACAAGCTTAGAAATCATCAATTGCGTATAGAAAAGAATAAGATTGACGAAGATGATTATGAGGGGTTGTTTAAATGTAAAAAGTGTGGTGGGAAAAAGACGGATTATTATCAGATTCAGACGAGATCAGCAGATGAACCTATGACTACATATGTGACTTGTAAAACGTGTAATACAGTATGGAAGTTTTAATGCGCCAGAACCCATATAAACAAATTGTGTGTAGTTGATTATATAAATGTTGGTCAAAGTGTGGACAGAACTCCCAACTGGAAGATATGCGACACTTGTAGCAAAGATTGCCGAACATTCAGGAGACTCCATGAAGATTCAGTATCTCAGCCCAACAATAACAAGGAGAAATGGTCAAGTTGTGTACAACTATGAGGATGTGATGTATGATATAACTGATGAATCAGTAACTGAATATATGGATGATATGGATGAGACTGATTTGGGGTACAAGAGAGTTGACGAAGGGTTTGTAAAATATTCTTCAGACTCTGATTATATTCCTACAGATGATGAATCTACAAGTAGTTCAGACTCGGAAGATAATTATATTGATGAATAGTATATGGATGAAAGGATGATGTATATTCTGGGTGTTTTGTTTCTTCTTGTTCTTTTGCAGAATAATAAACATGGATATAAAATGAAATCAAATTCTTGTCCAAATTGCACATCAAAATACACTTGTGCAGCATGTAGATAAATTAAAGAGAATACAAGCTTTTATTACATGACGGAATTTTTAAGTGCATTTGATACTACTAACGAGGTTCATGTTAGATGGTATATGGATATGATTAAAGTTGCTGAAAACTATACATCTGCAAACATTGTAGGTGAAGTGAATAAAAATCCAATGGGTCTAGTATTTGAACATGGAAAAGTGTTTGAATGGGCACAAATACACTGTATGTTGGGTGCAAAATATGCAAAAGAAGTGCTCAGAGGAAATGCTTGGATACCTAATAAAGAATAGAAATACTATACAATTAATGGATAGCGAAATTATACGCAAAGCATTTGCATTTGGTGGTTGGGTACACGGTGAATGGATCAGGGATAAACACATTCTCGGAACTGAATATACCAGTCTTGATATTTGTTTCAGTTGTAAATCTGATGTAGAAACTTTTATAAAAACTTTGAGTGGTGCACATGTAACGTCTGACGTCGAAAACGACCATGGATGTTACATGTACAGCAGTATATATAGAAAAATTGTATTGTATGTTGATTCTATACGAGTTGATATATCTGTTTATGATGGAACGTTCGAAGAATGGTTGAATGAAAAGATTGTTGGTTTGTCATGCAACTTGTTTTACATGTCTCCAAAAGTTTTGCTGGGAATTCGTTACATTCCAGATTTTCTAAAGCATGATTCTTGTCCTGTTGCTACACTGTTTGAAATGGTTCAACGTAAAGAGTTTGTACCACTGAAAATTATCAAGAAGAAGGTTATCAATCGGATGGTGGATAGGGGTTGGAATTGTATAAAGTGTTGAATCTTTCTCTGTAAAAGTCTACTGGGCACTCAAGTTTATAGTTATTTCCAGATATTGTATATCCATCTTTAGTCTGTTTCATAGTGTACAAAATAATCAAGTCTAGAACGTGCATTGCACAATAAGAATTCAGCTCTCCTTCATCCCATTCAACGACGCTCAACTCAACTAGATCGTTTGACTCGTCTGCCACTGGGAGCATTACAACCTCTTCTGATATTATTGATGGCCATTCATTCGTTTTACGTTTATATTCTTCAATCATGAGGCCCATTAATTTAGCATTCAGTGGATTTGTAAATGCTATAACTGATATAAGTGATTCTGAATTTGGAGGTCGAGTTGCATAAACAGTATTTTGAGTATTATGTAGTGTAAAATATTTCTTTGATCGTCTCTTAGGCTTGTTTGGAACTAATGGTAATGCTAACATTATATTATGTATATATAATATGTCTAACTATATATCGAGAGTTGCTTCTTTTAAAGAAGATAATTGCGAGTATCCAATTACAAGTCCAACTCCAAATCCTCCAAGTAGTCCCAGTTGTACAACTACAGAACGTGTGTATGAACATGTAGAATTCGATTATAATTATATAATATTAATAATTGTTATTTTGATTATTTTATTGTATTAATACAATGGAAAAGTACATCTCAGGAATTACAGATGGTACAGGGTATACAAATGTTACTTTGATACCATCGTACGTTGGTCAACATATTGTTAAGGTAGATTTATCGAACACTGGTTTTATCAATAGTGCTTCAGAAGTAATATTTTCTGATATTAAAGTTTATTCTGTTGACAGTGATTATTCAATTATTACTCAATTATCTTCAAACATAGATAACACTATGTTAACAATTTCTATGTTACATCCTAGTTATACATATATAATACAATTGATATCCAGTACTGCAATTTGTGTAGGTACAATGAATATAACAACATTAAACTATAATGCACCCGTGATTACTTCAAAGGAAAATACAGATTGTACAATACTATTTAATCTAAATCCACATGATGATGAAGATCCATATTCTTCAGACGATGAACTATACATATCAGTTCAAAAGCCTGGGGACCCTAAAGTATATTTGCGTGTACCTCAAGATGGATACATCTACAAGGGAGACTTGATGCTATATACGTCTATGAGTCAAAGCCTTGGTGACTATTATAGCGACGTTGTCATACCTATAAGATATAACGATGAAAGCTACAAAGTAACAGATAAATTTGCAGTGATTTTAGATATGACATCTTTTATCAAAGAAAGCGAAACAAATATGTTTGGAATTGGTATTGGGCAGATGAAGGTTAAAAATAATGGACTATATACTCAATCAATGATTGAATTAGAAGCTGATGGGTGGATCTGGGATCATAATAATAAAGACATTGTGTATGTTGAAACACCAAATACTAAAATATTTGGAATGATTGTAGATCCTATCAAACATTTGGTATGGTTTCTAGACGGCAATAATAATTGGAGCAATTCAAAAAATACACAAAAAGGTGGTACATATTTGACGGGTGATCCGACTGATGACACAACTGGGATTTCTTTTGAGTCGGGTGTTGATCATACGACTAATAAATTTTCTTTAGGTATATATCCTATCCAGGGAAACATAACTTTAATTGATCCAACTGAGTATGTGAGTTATCTCGGTGTAGTACCTATAAAAGAATTTACAGAACAAAACCTATGTGAATGCACATCACTATATGTATCGGGATTTATAAAATATTCAAATGAATCTACTCAACTAGCTATACAAACGGCTTTAGGTATAAATGATTCATCCAATCCAAGAACATTCACATTTACCCCTAGCCCTCGTAATTCTATACCATTGCCACCAGATACTACTGTACCATCACAAACTATTAACCCATCAGTAACACAAAATCCAATTACTGCTCAATATGCCATAAGGACTTTCAAAAGCGTGTCTTGATCCTATTCAGGTTCAAAGAATAGATAAAGAAAATGGAGTGCTCAATCTGCTACGAGGTTTCTAAGCGCTCAATCAACCTCCTCTGTGGTCACTCTTTCTGCAAAGAGTGCACTACAAAATGGTGCAAGGAGGGTGTGAATGAAAACTGCCCCACGTGTCGAAAACCCATCAAGTTCAAGGGGTTTTCGAGACTGAGGGAGATTTGGAGTGCAGAAAAAGAAGAGTCGCAGTTTACGGAAAAGTTTTCAGACTTGATTGACGGAATGTTCGAGTACGCAAAGTATCTTCGTACAAGGGACTACTCGGACATTGACTCGTTTGAGTCTTATGAAGAGTACCTTGACTGCAGACTGATGAAGAAGTTTGACAGAAGAGGGAGATGTTTTGTGCTCTACTGCATCAAGACTGAGGAGAAGGAGTACAACAAGTGGAAGGATATGGGGGTTGATCCAGAGTACATCTTTGACTATATGAGGGAGGGTGTTGTCGTATACGATCCAGAGATTATCTCGGATCCAATCAAGCCAAGAATTAGCTACAAGCGACCTACGCATTGTCCTGTAATTTAAAACATTTCATTATTCATATGGATAATGAAATCTTAAAAGATATTCAATCTCGTCTCGTGTCTATAGAAGAAAAATTAGATAGAATAGAGTCTGGGTGTTCTAAAATGTCAGGGCATGTAGATTTTATAGAAAAAGCTTATAAAGTTTCTAGAAAACCTCTTAATTACATTATGGAACGTATGTATGGAAAATCCACATTACCCCCTCTGAATGAAAATAAACATGTGCTACTAATAAGGAATGAAGAATGATATAATTATGTTGGCTTTTTTTACAGGATTCTTTGGAGACTTTATTCTTCAAGAAGGTGCAAAGATGGGAATGGGTGGATCTAGTAATTGGGGACTTAAGAAATACTTTGAGCAACATGGAGCAAATGAATCTTTATTCATTGCTGGAGGAATGCTCACTCTCTTCTTTTCAGTCTATGTATTATTAGGTTTTCCATTAACATATATTAATATATCTATATATGGAATAATAATTGATTTATTGTTTAGACAGTTTAGAATATTTCATAGTTTAGATGGATATTACAAGTATTTCAATTATGTAGAATCAGCTGTATGGATTGCAATTCCAATGTGTATTCCTTTACTTTTACAAAGAATAAGCTAAATATTCATATGGGTGTTCATTCTTTCCTACATTCTTTGCATCTGTCAGACCCAAAGGTCTATCAGAGTTGTATGTTCCAACCATTATAATTCCATCTTTTGACTTGTATACATACTGATCTGTGTCTGGATTACTTCTCAATCTTAATACATCTCTTCTCAATCCTATTCTTTCAAAACCATATTTTGTAGGATCTAGTCTCGTTTGTTTTTCATATACATGCATCTTTTCATGCATCAAAGTCTTTACATCTAGTGGTTCAGACATGAATATAACACCATTTCTAGTGTGTGGAAAACCTTCTTCATATGCATATGTTGTTTTAGCAAAGACCCAAGGTATGTGTGATATTTCTGGATTATTAAACAGAGAATCAGCTTTATTTGCATTCTTCACCAATACATCTCTATCATCTTTTGTAAAGTCAATACCAGAATATTTTATTTTATATATATATTGATCTAATGTATCAACATGTCTTGCAAATAAATCCCATTTATTTAGAGAGTGTAAGAATCCATCTGGGTCACCTGTAAGTATAGATCGTGTTTCATCCATACTAAGAAATTTAATTTGTTTAGAATATTTTACATTCCTTCTTGTTAACACTATATATATTATTATACATAGTAGTATTATATACATATAATATATTAATATATTTGTTGAGAATTATGTGGAGGACTATTCCATCTTCTGACTTGTAACTATACTAAGAATATATCCCATTCCAAGTCTGACACGAGTTTATCAAAGTCAATACGATACACTGTGTGTCTACACTGTATATCCATATGAAACCATCCGTGAGTAGTTTCATAGAATGATGTATACAACTCTCCATCTTCAATCCATAGTGATGTAGGGTTGACAATTTGTAGAAAATCATTCTTCAGGTGTGCAAGTTTCAATGTATCTGATTCTAATATCCACATGAAAGCAGAATGATTATCATTTTTGATTGTGTAATGACCAAACCCAAATACTAAATCTCTATATTGTAAACCATTCGATCCACCTCTAAAACTTGTATATGAATCATATTTAGTCACATCCAGTCCTAATGGCTTTGAATATACTACTTTACCATCTGTAATAAGAGTGAATGGATCAAATGAATGTATAAAGAATAATTTATTATCCTTTACAAATGGAGTCCAATTCTTTCCCATGTATATATCTTCATTCATATTGTAAGTAAACATAGAACCAGTTTCATAATTTGTAATGTTTATATTCATATTCTTTAGGCATGTCACATGTTCAGGGTGAACCAAGCTACATGAAACAAAGAATTTTAATCCATCTAAAACAAATGGTCTTGGATCTTCTCCATACACGCCATTACCATCTTTTGTTTTTACAATACTAATTTCATGTCTATTATTATATATATATCTATATGTATATTCATCCTTTGACCAGTGGCACGGAAAGCACTTGAAAGGTTCTTCTCTTTTTATAAAAGTTTGAGATACTATATCCATATAGATATCTAATAGTATATATCTTTATGTATACAAGAGAGATTCTGATTGAATCTGTGTACGAGAATATCATAACGATTATAGAATATGATATTCTCGTAAATAAGGAATTGCCACTTGACATGTCTATATATAATCCAAATATATATTTGAAAAAAGAATTGAACAAGTATGATACGTTAAGATTTTATATACTCTTGATAAAAACTGATGTGTACAAGTACTGGGAATCATATGAAACACTTTTAAAATTAATGGAATCATCTAATGTATATGATGTTGGTTATGAGTATGAAACCATTACCTCGAAGGATTCAAAAGAGGGATGTAAGACGAGCTATAGAACATACGAGACTATTATGTATGGACTTCGAGAATTCGCAAGAGTGTTTATTGGCTAAGCAGAGGGTTGAAGTATTGAAGAAGCAATTTATAGAAGAGAGTAAAGAGGATAATAGGATATGGGACATTAACTGGATCGAGAATGAGATTTAAATATAAAAAAAACAACTACTAAATATATAACTAAATGGCTGCGTGCCCCATCTGTACCGAAACTTTCAATAAATCTACACATTCTCCAATTACATGTTCTTCGTGTAATCTTCTCACCTGTTCTAGTTGCACGGAACGATATCTATTAAGTATTCAGGATGATGCCAAGTGCATGCACTGCAATTCAGCATGGTCGAGAGAGTCTCTTTCAAAGTGTGGTTTGTCTAAAAAATTCACAACACACACATACAAGCAAAGGAGAGAAGACTTGTTGTACGAGAGACAGCGTGCTTTATTTCCTGCTACACAACCACATGTAGAGAGGATGATTATATCTACCAAACTTGTAAGTGAATCTACAGAAATAAACTATCAATGTTCGTTGATTGAACGAGAAGTGGCTGTTCATCTGAACACATCAGTCACAGACTATATTGAAAGCCAAAACCTTGATTATAATGAAGGTGTTATCAAATATTATGAAGAACTTGGTGTTTTTCGCAAAAAAATAGCCCAACTTCTCGTTGATGCAACAATGAAGTCGTTACAGGCGCGTGATATATTATCACTCCCTCTCGACACGAAAAAAGCGGCAAAGAGTTTTATTCGATCATGTCCTAACAACGAATGCAAAGGTTTTCTGAATCATGTCTGGCATTGTGGAATGTGTGACAAATGGACATGCAAAGACTGTGGTGAGATAAAGACTGATAATCATACATGTTTGAAGGATAATGTAGAGTCATTTAAGCTCATAAAGAATGATTCTCGCGCCTGTCCAAAATGTGCATCTATGATTTTCAAGATTGATGGGTGTGATCAAATGTGGTGTCCGCAATGTTCCACTGCATTTTCATGGAGGACTGGAGCTGTAGAGACTGGACGCATTCACAATCCGTTGTATTATGAATATATGAGACATAACAAAATTGCAGAAAGAGAGATTGGTGATGTTCCGTGTGGTGGAATGCCTACTAGAGTAACAGTGTATAATCATCATATTAATTCAGTCATCAGATATGATGCACATATTGAATATGTATATATGAGAGAATATAGAAATGATTACGATCCAACATTCGATATGAGAGTTAAATATATGATGAATTCAATGACTGAAGAAAAGTTTAAATACGAATTGCAAAGGTATGAAAAAAAAACTCAGAAGAATAATGACATTATAGGAGTTTTAAATACGTATAGAGTTATTACGGCTGATACAGTAAGACGTTATGTGACGAATTACGATTCAGATGAGGCTTTGATGCAGCTAAACAATATCAAGATGTTTACGAATGAACGTATGGCTGCTATAAGTAAGATTTACAATTGCGTAGTACCTTATGTACAAGATGATTTTACATTAAACAAGAATAAACCTGTATATGTATAATGGATGAGATTAGCCGAATGATTGAAACTGAGATGCAGCTCAAGTCTCAGCTGAAAGATTTGAAACGTGATATTGTTGAATTAATTGAAGCAACTGACTTGTACAAGAGTGTGTATGAAGCTTCTTTGGAAGTCCCAAATGTTGAAGTGAATCCAAAGGTGGCAAAAGCTCATGCTATTAAGATTGTTTATGATTCTTGCAAAGAATAATGTAAATATATTGTATGAGTATTTTCCCAGTGTCAATACCCAATCCTATTATTGATATAGCATCAGACGATCAATATTTATATACTTTAGATACAACTTCTAAAACTGTAACTATATATGATTTATATGGAAACTATACAGATAATTTTGTCCTAGATACAGTAGAAACTTTATATTTTTTATCTTGTACAGGTGGTTCTATATATATAGCTAATGATACTCAAGTTTTGTTAGTTTTTTTTCCAGGTTATACAATACAATTTAACGGTATATCTTCAGGAATAACTTCTATTACTATAAACACAGATGCAGGATATTATATTCTAGGTCTTAATAACCAAACTCCGTCTGTTGTGGCGTTTGATACAGTTTCTTTAAATCCCATTCCAGACTTTCCAACGTATGGATCTTCTTCAGGTCCTACACGTGTTCAATATTATAATTCAATTCTCTATTTCAATGATACAAATAATATATATAAAGTACCTGATTTGACAAGTATAGATGTAACGTTACTTGTTGGTGTTTATAATAATACAGATTTTAAAATATATAATGATATACTCTTTGTCAGTCAAGGTAGTGTTGTATATCGATATGATTTAAATGGTATCAACCTAGGAAGATATATTTATTTATCTAGTCCATCATGTTTTACACCATATGGTAATGTCATTTATTATGGGTCAGGGCATTCTATAAATACATATAGATATATACAACCATCCCTGATACAGTTACCGTATAGATATTCGGTAACTACTGCACCTGATAATAATATAATAGATTTAAATATACCAGATTTACCTTTTTTAGAAAGTGTTAATTCTAGAAATTTAATGGTTGGTATAGAATATTTAAATATAGAACCCAACGAAGATACTTTCTTCACTCTAAAAATAACATCTAAATCATTGTCAAATTATTATTCATTTGATGGTGATAATTATACGAACGACGGTTTGTTATATTTAGGTAATGTGCGTTCTATCGTTCAGAATAATATTACATCTGATACTATATGTTATCCTATACCATATTTCAGGGGTACAGCAATAGATTTAAATTTTAGATGTATAGACGCTAATAATAACATAAGTAATGTATTATTAAAAACTATAAGTATAAGTTTAATATTTTATAGATATTCTGGGAATGATGGTTTTTAATATATGCACATAAAAAGAGTGCTCCATAGCATCTCAGGTCCTTGAAGAAAAGACACACTCACTCTCAATGACTCCTTACAATCAACTTGATCTCATACGCATTTCTGATCCTACTCCAATCTTGTGTGACGATCTATTGTTGATTGCTTACAAGATTAATGAAGATCTTCAAGATGTTCATTTGAGTCGTGCGATTTTGCATTATACAGATCATCTAGAGTTGTATGCAATTCCTAGTAAGCAGATAATAGATGAAATGATTGAAGCGTGTTATTATGCATTAGATGGATCATACAGACGCGATGATGAATTTTTTCCACATCCCAAGCGTTCAAAGCTTAATGAACAAGGTGAAGATATATATCTTAATGATGATGGTAGTATAACAAGATATATTGATTCAGTTATAAAGTGTCAACGAATATGGAAAGAAAGAGCATATCAGCCGGGTGGAAAGATGTATCTGCATATCAGAACTCATTATTATTCTATAGCTAGTATATAAAAAAAACATTTTTAAAATCCACCCCCAGTGCAAAAGGGTGCTGCAGTGCATCTCAGGTCCTTGAAGAAAAAACAGAATTCGAGCACACACACACACTCACGATGTCTCTGACTCAGCTGATTGCGCGTGAGGTTGACTCTCTGCTGTACGACAAGCTCCACGAGCTGCTTGGTCGTATCGCGAGTGACTACGACCTCGACCACGGTCAGATGGTTCAGAAGTACCTGATTGACACTCGCGACTCCCCCCCTCCTCAGTTTGTGTATGTGAGCAGCGAAAAGGGATCTGACTCTGAGGTTGAAAAGCCAAAGAAGAAGCGCACCACCCCCAAGGCTGCTAAGGTTTCTGACGACGAGAGCACGACCAAGCCGGCTAAAAAGAAGTGCGAAGGCACCACCAAGGCTGGCAGCGCGTGCAAAAATCCTCCTTTCGCTGGGGGTTGTTTCTGCCGAGTCCACACCCCCAAAGAAGGAGGCGAGAAGAAGGAGAAGAAGGAGAAGAAGGAGACTAAGAAGGAGAAGCGTATCAAGAAGACGAAGGAGCCTGTTCACAGCCACGAGATTGATTCAGAGTGCGACGAGGACTGCCCACTGAACTCTCAGCCTGCTCCTGGCGCGAAGATTCCCCCGATGAAGATTGAGATCGAAAACAATAAGTTGGCTCTGATTGCCAAGTACTTCACTAACCTGCTTGGTACCGATGTTGAGCCGGAGGATGTGTCTGATCAGATGATTGAGGAGTATGAGTGCGACAAGGGTGGAGATCAGGGAGACGAAGATGGCAGCGAGTATCATCCTAGCGAAGAAGATAGTGATTGAATAATTTAATAAGATATCATCATATATAATAACATATGTCATTCATAAAATAAAATAATTGTCTCATCATCTAACATATATATCAACATATATAGAAT
>Ga0114963_10000230_pt1 | contig 36771 bp, 23 predicted proteins | sample C_131016_EF_Meta_FD_87019 | JGI IMG/M metagenome (GOLD analysis project Ga0114963, IMG submission 87019) | Freshwater microbial communities from Lake Croche, Canada to study carbon cycling - C_131016_EF_MetaG | ecosystem: Environmental > Aquatic > Freshwater > Lake | place: Lake Croche, Canada... | reverse complement strand
GCAGGTGCAGCTGATGCTGGGTTAGGTGCTCTTGCTGTTGCTGGTGCTGGGTTGGGTGCTGATGCTATTGCTGGTGCTGGTGGAGGCACATAATTAGTGGAATGTAAATTATCCAAAGCTTGTTTTATGGCAGCTTGTTCGTAATTATTAAATAGTGATACTGATGGTGCAGCTGGTGCTGGGTTAGGTGCTGATGCTCTTGCTGGTGCTGGTGGAGCAACATAATTAGTGGAATGTAAATTATCCAAAGCTTGTTTTATGGCAGCAAATTCGTAATTATTAAATAGTGATACTGATGGTGCAGCTGGTGCTGGGTTAGGTGCTGATGCTGTTGCTGGTGCTGGGTTAGGTGCTGTTGCTGGTGCTGGTGAAAGAGAATAAGGATTATGTGTTCTACCTAAATAACTATCTAATTTCACAATAAATTTATAATAAGGATCTGTTTCAAATGTATGAGCAGATCCATCAGGTAAAGTATAGTAGACACCATTTGTATCGATATAACCATACTCAACACCACTTGATGTTTCTGTAAATTCTATATAAATATCAGAGTATGGTTTAATGGGTTTCAGTAAAGGATAAAAACTTAAAATAACTAATCCTGCTATCTCATAATAACTTATATTATCAAAAACATTTGGTCCGAAAAAGCTTAACATCCATGTAAATATAGTTGTAATTTCACTTTGTCTAAGGTTTATATATATATTATCAATATGAGTATAACCAACACTTATTGTAGGTCCACTTGTTGGTGGTGTTATACTTGTTAAATCAAAAGTATTTCCATCAATATCTTCTACTGTTCCACTAACAATAGGAGAACCAAATAAATCCATAATTTCAAAAGAACCATCCGCATGGGGAATTATATTATATCTTGTATCAATATATACATCAATAATAAAATATTGATTAGTTATTGAATCATAATATATAGGATATGTATCACCTTTATATAACTTACCACCAGTTTGAATACCACCACCACTTAAAAGTATATTCTCGATTGTAACTGTATAATCTGTCGTATAAATTATAGCATCTGGAAATGTATCTATAGGATTTGCTGGAGCAGGATTAGGAGCAGGATCTGGAGCATTTACTGGAGCATTTACTGGAGCAGTTGCTGGATTAGGAGCATTTACAGGTCTAGGAGCTGGTGTAGGTTTAGGAGCATTTACAGGTCTAGGAGCTGGTGCAGGTTTAGGAGCATTTACAGGTCTAGGAGCAGGTTTTGGTGCTGGTGCAGGTCTAGGAGCTGATGCAGCTGCTGGTGATGGACCACCTACTATAAATGTTATAGAAGGATCAAAAAGATTTGATACAAAATCAGTACTTGGTATTGTATTTATTATTTGAACTGTTATATTTGGATAATCTTTTAATATAGGAAAGTTACGATTATTATAAAGTAATGTTGTAGGATTTATTGAATTATCAAGATTTAAATAATATTTTGTATTACTATTATCTTTTATATAATATTTATCTATAGGTAGAGAAGCATTTGTAATAATTTGATCTATTGTTGGAGTTACTCCATTTGGTGATTCATAATATAAAGTTCTAGAAGATCCTTTTGTTGGACCGAATAAAGTAGTAACTAACGCAGTATCAGTAGCAACTTTTTGAGTATTAAATTTAACATTTACATTATTTACTCTGTAATCAATGGCTGAACCACCAGATAATTTAAATTTCATATTTTCTATTTTATCAAGCGCAATCGCAATTTCTTTTTCATAATCAATATCTTCTGATTGTTTTCTTTTAATCTTTTCTTTCTTTACTTCTTTAGAAAGAGAACCACCGCCGTGTAAATTATTCAACGCTTCTTTTATGGCAGCAAGTTCATATTTATTGAATATAGATGGTCCTGGAGCAGTTAAATGACTGTCTAAAAATGTTTTTGATTCAATTATTAAACTTTTCTCAAGATCAGACATACCACTTGTAAGAGTTGTATCATTACACATATCAAATAAATTCTTAAAAGTATTAGAAAATATAATATCGCTACTTGGATTTGGAGAATACTGTTTAATAACAATACATAAAGCGAGTAATATACCTTGTTTTTGAACATCGCTAAATGATCCTGAGGAAGATGAAGGTGCTGGTTGTGGTGCTGTTGCTATTGCTGGTTGTGGTGCTGGTGCTATTGCTGGTTGTGGTGCTGGTGCTGTTACTGATGCAGGTTGTGGTGCTGTTACTGATGCAGGTTGTGGTGCTGTTGCAGGTTGTGGTGCTGTTACAGGTTGTGGTGCTGTTGCTGGTTGTGGGGAGGAAGTGCCATTATATGTCAATCTTATCCATCTATCAATAAGAAAACTATTTGATATATAATTAGGTGAAGATATTGTAACACTTGGAGGAAGAACTGCTAAATTTGTATAATTACCAACATTATCAATATATATATATGGGAATGTTACATCTGTTGTAGCATAATATTTATTAACTAAATTTGGACGATTCAACGGATGGTAGTTTAATTCAGCATCATTAGAAATTGTATGCTCAATTGCTGCGTTTACTGTAGGCCAATAAGTAGGATCTGTTGGTAAAATAGTTGTAGGTAAAGGTGTAGATAAAATATTACTAATTATACGACTTGCTTCACTAATTCCTGGAGGTAATACTCCACCAGATTGAGTATTGCTATTTATAAAACCACCTCCTGTAAATAAAGTATTTTTTCCGTGTAAATCATCATATAAATCTTTCCAGGATGGATAAGAACTAATACTTAATATATATGAATCAATATATGATTGATTTCCTAAATTTATAAAAGATTTAATATTTGTTATATAATTTTGTAGTTGTAAAAATGAAGGGTCAGTTGATACTAAACCTGGTAAAGAAGAAGAACCTACTGTTAATACTGAAATTATTTTAATAATACAATACTCTGGTGTTAAAAATGGAAAATTTGTATTTATTTGTGTAATCACTGAAGGCCATCCGTTTGGATACATAGAACTTCCAAGTATTCCACTAAAACGTGTAGTTGTAACATAAGTATCAAATGTTGTTTTATTCTGTGAATCCGCATTTGCATAATAAGTATATACTGTATTATATGCTGATTGATATTGTATCATTTGAGCAAGTGATAAACTGCTTTCTTGAAATCCATTATATATACAAGTATTTATAGTTATAAATGCAGCTTGAGCTTGAGCAAGTGTAGGTCCTCTTGCTGGTGGTGGTGGTGGCGGTGCTGGTGCTGGTGCTCCTGCTGCAGGTGCAGGTGCAGGAGTAGTAGTAGCACAACTTTGACCCGAAAAAGATTTCAATAATTCTAATAATTCTTTTAATTCACTGACAGGTGTTCTATTGCTTGATTCACAACATTTATCAGATGTAATTCTTGTAATCATTTCAATATTTTTACCATTTCCTCTTCTAATCCTTCTTTTGTGACGTGGATTTGATGAAGATGGCGATGGTGCTTGTGATATAGGAACTAATATTGTAGTATATAATGTTTTACTATTTTTTGGAACTGTAGCGTTGCTATATAATCTACCACTTATTGTTGATGTAACAGTTGCTCCAGAAGCATCTTGTATTGTTCCAGTAAGACCAAATGATGGCACAGTTACAGAATAATTTGAAAAATTAATATTTATATCTATTCTTACACCATTAGGAGGAACATCATTTAGAACAAAATATGTATCATTATAATAATCATAATATATAGGATATGAACCACCGCCAATTTGTATAGAAAGAGAACCAATAGTGCTTAATTTATAATCAGTAGTAGCGTAAGATATAGTATCTGCTCGTATTACCCGTGTTGTTTTTATTGGTGAAGGTGAAGGAACGGGTGCAGCAGTAAAAGGTGATGGTGATGGTCTTGGTGCTGGTGATGGTGAACCATTAAAAGGTGCTGGGTAAGGAACAGGTGATGGTCTTGGTGCTGGTAATGGTGAACCATTAAAAGGTGCTGCGTAAGGAACGGTTGCTGGTGCTGGTAATGGTGAACCATTCAAAGGTGCAGGGTAAGGAACGGGTGCTGGTGCTGGGTAAGGAACAGTTGCTGGTAATGGTGAACCATTCAAAGGTGCTGGGTAAGGAACAGTTGCTGGTGCTGGTGAACCATTATCTGGTCCTGGTGCTGGTGAACCATTCAAAGGTGCAGGATAAGGAAAGTTTGCTGGTGCGGGTGAACCATTATCTGGTGCTGGGTAAGGAACGTTTGCTGGTGCAGGTGAACCATTATCTGGTGCTGGGTAAGGAACAGATGAACTATCATCTGGTGCTGGAGAAGGAACAGGTGCGGAAACACAACTTTTTGTTGAATTTAATGAATTTAATGAATTCATATAAGTATTAATTGTATTACTATTAGCAGTATAAAATGATGAATTATTCGTAATTATATATTGTAAATAATTAATTAGTATAGAAATATCATCACATGTTATAGGGTTTACTATAACAAATGGATTCGTTTGACCACCTATTTCATGAATTGTTCCAATATACCAAAGAACATCCTCATTTATAGAATCATTAACACTGTCAGGAATAATAATTTGATTAAATATTATTAAAGCATCGGTTCCATTGGTATCATTTGTTGCACAAATATTACTATCATTTGATATTATACCCTCAATAGGGTCTGTCTTAACGAGATTAAAAAATACACTCATTGATAATGGATCAAAAAATGGTGTTGCCTGACCGCCGCTCATATAATCTTCATAATCTTCATCTTCATCATCATAATATTCTTCTTCAAATGAATTAGATTGTGTAACAGCTCCATTTTCATCAATTTGTGTAGTGATACCTCGATTCTTAGAAGATTGAAGTCCTTGAATAGCGGCTTGAATATTTGATAATTGATTTAAAATAACATCTGTAGAACTACCTGTGCCTGATGATTTAATATTTCTTATCTGTTCTTCTAAAAATTCAAATTGCTGTGGTGTTACATATGTATTTTTAATAGAACTAACAGAATCATTTAATGATTTTAATTGTGTTGCTAAATTATCTGGATATTTACCGTCATTAATATTTTTTATTTGTGCTGTTAAAGCATTTACTTTATTTTGAACATCTATAGGTATTTCTGATTGAGATTTTATACTTGACATAATATTAGAAATATTTGTCTTAAATTGATTCATTAAAGCATAGTTCTGTCCAGAAAGATCTGTAAATTCAGCATCTAATGCTTGAATTGCACGAATAATTGTATTTGTATTTATTTGTGATTGCTGAACAGTAGTAAAAGAGTTTTGTAAGTATTGAACTGTATCTTTTAAATTTTCTATTTGTTGCTGCATTCCAATTAAAGTATTGTTATTCACTGGTTGTTGATATAATGATTGTTGTTGTTGTTGATATATTGGTTGTTGTTGTTGATATGTTGGTTGTTGTCGTTGATATCTTGGTTGTTGTTTGTATATAGATGATGAATTTGTAACATTATCACCAGTATTTGTATCATCGCCAGTATTTGTATCATCAACTATATTCGTATCATCAACTATATTCGTATCATCACCTATATTCGTATCATCAACTATATTCGTAGAATTTATATTATCACCACTATTGCTAATATCATCAGCCATAGTGCTCCTAATTCAATAAAACTTATTATTTCTTACTTTTATTTTTTTTAGTGCGAATCCGGGTAGACTTTCTTTTTTTATGACTTGACCATTTATAAGAACCACCTGTAGAACTTGGTTCAACGATATCAAGTGAAGGTAATTGTTCTTCTGATTCTTGGCTTTGTTCAGAAGGTAAAGATACTTCTTGGCTTTCTTCAGAAGGTAAAGATGATTCATCCATAGCACCACCACCAACAGATTGATGTAAATAAGAAGGGTCTGGTAAGTGTTTGTATTGTGCAAGAGGTATTTTATCAAATATTGCCGACATTAAAGAAGATGGATCTGATAAAGATAATAAATCTGATAACAATAATGGCTTATCATTCACATTTACTCCATTAAATTGAATAGGGTTGTCTAAAGAATCTTTAATTGGTTGTGTTACTTTATTTCCTATTCTTGTATCATAACTATTGATAATATTCCAGAATTGTGAAACTGTTTTAGTAGAACCTGCAGCATTTACTAGAAAAGTATCAGTAATAGAAGCATTTAATTGAGCACCACCCTCTTGAACAGCATCTTCTTTTTCTACAACTTTTTCAGATTCATCTAGAACTTTTTGAATTTCAGAATCCATTCTCTCTACTATTTTTTAATAAAATAAAATCTTCTGCTAAATTTATGAAGGATGAATTAAAATGTCCTTCGTTTTTAGAAATATAGACCAACTTAGTAGAATCATTTTTTTTACCTCGTAAAGCATCTATCCATTTTAGAGATTCATAAGTATATACTTGAGAATCATTTTCAGATGTTCTAACTAATACAAAAATATCCGGAGGTTTCTCTAAACTATCCACTGGACTCAACTTCAGTATTTCTTGAAATTCATAGATAGAATTACTTGGATTGCCAAATTCATTATATTCCATTTGTGTAAGTGGTAATTTAGGATTTGTTGTAGTTCTTAAAATATCAACATAAGGCACTTCAGTATATACCATTTTGAATAAATTACCTGAAGGATTTCTAGATACCAAAGAACCTACTAAATATCCTCCTGCTGATCGCCCATAAATACAAGTATCAAATGGAGATATAGTATATATTTTTTGTAAAGCCTTTATACATTCTTCCAAATCTTCAGAACTTTTATATTTATTGTATGTCTTTGCTTCCATAGCCCATTCAATACTATCATCACCAGAACCACGAACAAACGCAAAAGCAATTACCCATCCATCTTGTAAATATGGTTTCCATCGCCACATAGAGGTATTTGTTGGAATACCATACGCACCATAAGCAATAACAAGTAATCCTTTCACTTTACAATGAGGTTTTATGGATATGTAAGGAACACGATTATGTGTAAAACTTGATTTTAGCAGCCCAAGATTTTCTCCACAATTATGTTGTATTAATTTATTTTTATAAGAGAATTGTATTAATCCATCAGTAGAATCAATATAAAATGTATCTAAATTGTAAGACCAAGGATTTATGATTAAATTTCCATAATAAGAATAAATAGGTTTCAAAGAATTTTCAAATGAATATATTGTTTTTCTTCCAAAACGTCTTTCAATAAATATTTTATCTTTTAAAGATATATATTCTATAGAACCATATATTGTATGAGGAAAGTGAAATCCCACTGCTTTCCATTTATGATTGATATACTCAAAATAACATAATTTATCTATTGGATAAAAATTTGTTCCTCTTCCACAAGATATTAAGTTCTTATCAAAATACATTAAATTTTGTATGCCAGAATTTTCTCTTATAACAAAAAATGTTTTCTCACATTTTACAAGTGTTAAATTATACATTGGGTCTTTTTCTTCATATAAAACTCTTACTACTTTACCAGTAGAACAGTCAATTTCAAGAACTTTATTATACCATAAAGTATTACTTGCGTTAAGCACATAACATTTAGAACCTTTCAAATATAGGGTTGGACCTACATGATTAAAATGCCATTTATTTAAACATTCTAATCTATAGTTCTGTTTACCTTTACCAACATCTCTTATATGAAATATATAGTTATCAGAAATATCTAAATCAGTTACATTATATGTTACAGAATCAATAGTATATTCATAAGAATTATATAATGGATATTTAACTATTATATTTTTCAAATTATAATATAGAACATTTTTTTCTTTTTCAAATTGTTCTGTTAAACTAAGAATTTCTTCTTTTGTTGAAATTTTAGATACTTCTTTTTCAAATAATTCATTTTCTTTTTTTACAAGATTTTTCCATCTATCTCCTTTCATAGATTCCATCCAAGCAGTATCTTGTTTCCAAGATAAGAATGATAAATTTCTTATTTCATTCATCGCTTAAACACCCTAATATATATTTTGATAGATGTTTAGCAAAACAAAGAGACTTTTAGAGGTTACTGTTATTTTTAATAAATCAAACACCTTTGGTTTACAGAATGATGCTACTCTTTTACAACGTTCTCTTGCTGGTTTAGCACGAGTTCGATTCGCAGATCCTTTAGAACCTCCTGTAGCATCTGATGTAAATATTCATTTAGAAGTTCCTATTTATACATATGTTCCTTGGTCAAATTATAATGTATTTATAGCAAATCCGGAGCAGTATGTAAAAGATTCTTATGATCCTTATATGAAACATTTTGATATTGTAATTACAAAAGAAGATTTACAAATACAAGGTGCTCATATTTTACCTTGGACACTCTTATCATTTGCTAAAACGAAAGTAACTCCTATGAAAGAATTTTTATATTTATTAGGCGGTTCTCAAAATAAACGGAAGGCTGCAAAAGAACTTTTATCTGTATGGAAAGCAGAATATCCTCTAATAAACGTTTATAGTATTGAACCACTTGACTTTAATATAGAACAAAGTAATATTAAATATATTGTAAAAAACTTAAATCAAGAAGAGCGTCATACTTTATTACAGACGTATCAAGGACATATTGCTTTTTCTCTCTCTGAAGGATTTGGTTATACTGCTGCAGAAGCAGAATATATCAATGCATATACTATTCTTAATACATTACCAGTATATCTTCAAGATTATAAGGAATCTAAGAATATAGCGTGGATACAAACGCCAACTCTAAAGAATAATACTCTTTATCCATATGGTTCTTTTGTATCTGATTTTTCTTCTGTAGAAAAAGATTTAGAAAAAGCAATTCAAGGATTTGAGAATTACAAATCTTCTGTATCTAACACAGAATTCAAACAATTATATTTCAAAAAACGTTTGTTAGAAATTCTTGATACTTTACCTAAAACCTATATACAAAAACCAAAGTTACCTCCTATTCTAAATCCAGAAGAATGCCCACCTATTTCTATTATCACACTTCTGTATAATCGTAGAAGATTCTTTGATCTTGCCTGTCATAATATTATGATCAGTGATTATCCAAAAGATAAAATAGAATGGATTCTTGTGGAAGATTCTGATAATCCAAATGAAGATTCTTCTGATAAAATTATTTCTACTGCGGAACAATCAAAACCATTAGAAATTGTATATCTTCCTTTAAGAAAAAAGACTCCTATTTCTGAAAAACGCAATTTAGGAGTTATGAAAGCAAAGAATGATATTATTCTTTTTATGGATGATGATGATCATTATCCTATAACATCATTTAGAAGAAGAGTTGCGTGGTTAACTTTACATCGTATGAAAGCAAAAGCAACTGTTTGCACAACAATTGCGTGTTATGATTTAAAAAAGGGAATATCCGCAGTAAATTCTCCTCCTTTAGATTTACCTTTAGGCCAACGTATTAGTGAAGCAACATTAACATTTTATAAATCTTGGTTTTTAGAACAAAAGTTTGATAAAACAATTCATATTGGAGAAGGAGATTCTTTAATAAAGGGTCGTGAATCAGACGTGATGGAAATTCCACCCCAACAGATTCTTGTTGCATTCTCTCACGGGAATAATGCGTCATCAAGAAGAATTCCCTCCAATGACTCAGTAGAACCAAGTTGTTTCTGGGGATTCCCTCAAGAATATTTAAAATTTATTCATTCTTTAGCAAATGTAAATATAGTATTAAATTAACTACCTAAGATTTGGGTTTCAATATCCTTTAAGAAACCAAGACCAATAGTATTTGTTATAATTAATTTATTAATTGTAAAGAATACAACAGAGTGTATTAATACATCTAAAGTAGATGTCTGTGATGATGCTATATATTTACCTGAAGGCAAACCAGTTGCCGTAATAATTAAGCCGGGTTGTAGTAAAATGAATAAAAGTGTAAGTAATACTAACATTTCTATATACTATTTAGAGAGTTAAATCAAAGATTTCAATCAATTAAAGTTTTAAATCACCACTGCCGGTGATTTCTTTTTCCCAATCTTGGAGAATTCCTAAGCCTCCTTTGTTTAGAGCTATTAATTTTAATAAAGTGAAATAAAGAGCGCCGTGAACAAAAATAGCAAGAGAATTTGTTTGTTGTGACATTAATATACCGTCTACAGTCCAATTATCAATAGGGGGTAAAGTTAAAAGAACACCGGGAGACATAAGAATAAATAAAATTGTAGCTAATACTAACATTTCTATATTAACTTTTGAAATATTCTAAAATAAATCTTTATGAAGAACATAAGAGACACCCTTCGCCGGAATCAGCAATTTCTTTTGCTTTTTTTGATTCTTCTTCATATTCACCTACCAATTTATCCAATAACTCTTTTCTCTCACGTTTCTTTTTATCTTCACTTGTTTCACCAAGAGCTAATACTGGTTCTACTGTAAACTTTTGTGCCGTAACAGGCGCCTTAGTTCTTAAGTAATAACAACCAGTTTTTAGACCTTTCTTCCAACTATAAAAGTGCATACTCGTCAGTTTGGCATAATTAGGATCCGCAACAAATAGATTTAGACTCTGACTTTGACAGATGTATGCGCCTCTATCAGCAGCCATATCAATAAGAATCTTTTGTGATAATTCCCAACTGGTTTTGTATCGGTTTCTCATCTCTACAGGCAATTCATCTAGGAGTTGAACAGAGCCATTATGAGCAATAATTTTCTGTTTCATCACATCGTTCCATACACCCATGTCAAGAAGCTCTTTTAATAAATATTTGTTAATTACAATAAATTCACCAGCAAGAGTGCGACGACTATAAATGTTTGTTGTGAAAGGCTCAAAACATTCATTGAATCCAAGAATTTGACTTGTAGAAGCAGTTGGCATTGGAGCAACAAGAAGTGAGTTACGAAGACCGTGTTTCATAACTTGTTTCTTTAACTTATCCCATTCTAAATCATCGGATGGTTTCACAGACCACATATCAAATTGAAGAATTCCTTTGGAAGCTGGTGAACCTTGGAAGGTTTCGTAGAATCCATCTTTTTTAGCAAGTTCCATAGAAGTTTCAACAGCAGCATAATAAATATGTTCAAATACCTTTTTGTTAAACTCAATAGCCTCTTTTGATTCCCAAGACATCTTTAATAAAGCAAATACATCTGCTAAACCTTGAACACCAATACCAATAGGTCTATGACGCATATTCGATACTTTTGTTTCTTTTGTGGGATAGTAGTTAATATCAATGACTTTATTTAGATTACGAACAACAATCTTTACAACTTTCTTTAACTTGTCAAAGTCAAATACTTTTTCCTTATAACTAATACTATCTGCGTGCATAACCATTTCATCTTTTACAAAGGTTGGTAAGCCAATCGAAGCAAGATTACATACAGCGGTTTCTTCTGGTGATGAGTATTCAATAATTTCGGTACATAAATTGGATGATTTAATAACGCCTAAATTCTGTTGATTTGATTTTAGATTCGCAGCATCTTTGTATAAAAGATAAGGAGTTCCTGTTTCAATTTGAGAATCAAGAACTTCAAACCAAAGTTTCTGGGCTTTCACTTGTTTCCTATAGCGTTTTTCTGCTTCATATTTTGTATAAAGTTCTTCAAATTCTTTACCAACAACATCGGATAATCCTGGAGCCTCATTTGGACAAAAGAGAGACCACATACCATCTTGTTCTACACGCTTCATAAAGAGATCAGGAACCCATAAAGCATAAAACAAATCACGAGCTCGTTCTTCTTCTGCTCCAGTGTTGTTTTTCATACGGAGAAAATCTTCTACATCTGCATGCCATGGTTCAAGATACATAGCAAAGGAGCCGTTACGTTTGTTACCTCCTTGGTCAACATATCTTGCTGTATTATTGAAAACACGAAGCATAGGAACAATACCATTACTTGTTCCATTTGTTCCTTTAATCAATGAACCTCTTGCCCTCACATTATGTAAATGAAGACCAATTCCACCAGCATATTTACTAATCGTAGCACAATCACCAAGTGTTTTGAAAATACCTGTAATACTATCATCCATCATTGATAAAAGAAAGCAAGATGACATTTGTTGCCTCAGCGTTCCTGCGTTAAATAATGTAGGAGTCGCATGAGTAAAATATTTCTGGCTCATAAAATCATATGTTTCAAATACCTTTTTCAAATCACTTCCCCATAAAGCAAGAGATGTTCGCATCCATAAATGCTGAGGACGCTCAAGAACTTTACGACCAGAATCACGTAAAAGATAAGATTTTTCTAAAGTCTTGAAACCAAAATAATCAAATAAATAATCACGATCGTGTTCAATATGATTATCAATTTCTTTACCTTTTTCATTTACAATACTAACAATTTCATCATTTATATAAGATACTTTTTCACCCGTTTTAGGATCAATTTGATTTGCTAGACGTATCATAACATTGGTAAAGGAGGCTTCTGTATTTTGTTGATGATTACTAATAGTAATTCTACTTGCCAAAATACCATAATCCGGATGACTTGTAGACAGAGAAGCGGAGAGTTGAGCGGTTAATTCATCAATTTCACTCGTTTTTACACCATCATAAATACGCGCCAAGACTTGTTGAGCAAGAGAATCGGGATTCACTAAAAGATTCTTAGATGCTTTGCGAATACGTCCCAAAACTTTATCAAATGAGATAGGTTCAAATGAACCGTTACGCTTTAGAACTTTCATACTAAGAGACATTTTGATAATGAGATAGAGTTATACACGCAAATACAAAAAAAGTAAATCAATTTTTTGTTTTTTTGTATAATATTCTTATATATAAATAGGTGAATATGGTAAAAAAAGTAGCAGTATTTGATTTAGATGGGACATTAGGAGATTTTACAGTAATTGATTTTTTCTCACATGTCTTTGATATTGAATCATTACAACATAAAGATAAAAAATTAGAAGATCATTATAGATTATATACAAAAGAAACAAAAACTTTCTTAAATGAATTAAGAGAAAATTTTGAACAAAAAATGATAGAAGAAGGATTTACAGAAAAAATTTTAAGACCTCATATTGTTGATATATTTAATTCAATAAAAAATAAAGTAAAGGGTTGTTTCATTTATTCGAATAATGGTCATTTATACAATTTAACATTTGCAGGAAGAGCAATTGAACATATGGTAAAAAAACATACATTATTTAAAGGATATATAGATAGATATGATTCTATAAGAGATGAATTTGATGGTTCTTCAACAGGAGCAAGAAATAAAACAGTAAAAACGATTCAAAAAGCAACAAAAGAATATATGCATATAAATGTAGAACCATCCGAAATTATATTTTTTGACGATTTAGTTCATCCTGATTTAATGTATGATGATTATATTAATTATGTTCTTGTGAATAGATATGATCTTCATTCGTCAGATGATTTCTTAAGAAAAATATTTAATTTATTTGAAGGAGAATTATATGAGATGTTTAAAAAATATAAAACAATGAGTTCTACATTTTTTAATCTTTATCATATTAAACAAAGGCTAGGAATATATGATATTGAAAATATGGAAGAAATATATATTCGACATTCGAAACATAATCCTCATCTTATAAATTTTGACAATGATTATAGTTTAATTAAAAAAAGAATAGAAGATTTTATTGAAATGAAAGAAGGAGGTAAAAGAAAATCGAAAACTAGAAAACGTAAAACAATCAAGAATAAAGGTAGAAAACTCTTTTAAATTTTCTTATCAAATTTCAATAATTTACTCTTTGTTATAATACGAGATGTAATATTCATAGTTTCTAACTCTTGAAGCAGTAGCTTGTAAGCGTAAGGAATTTCAATAGCACTAAAGTTTGTGGTATTACCACATCCTCTACAGTTCCAAATACCTTCTTTGGGATTACTAATAATAATGGAACCACAATCTCTACAACTATGGCAACGGAACAAGTCAGAACATTCCATAAATCGCTCTTTCGTAAATTCACTGATACCGTGTGCAATCACACAATCACGTTCCATTTCACCAAAACGTAGACCACCTTCTCTTGCTCTTCCTTCTGCTGGTTGGCGAGTGAGCATAACTAAAGGTCCTGAAGAACGAGAATGAATCTTATCTGCAGAGCAGTGACGTAACCTCTGATAATATACTGGTCCAACAAAGATACTTGTATTCATCATTTTACCATTGTATCCATTGTAAAGAATTTCATTTCCATATGGTTCTAAGCCAAGTTGATCTCTCATAATAGTTGTAAGTTTATCAAGTGTTACTTCATTAAATGGCGAACCATCTCCTAAGAATCCTAATTCACACGCTACTTTCCCCAACAATGTTTCCATAAACTGTGCAATCGTCATTCTACTCGGTATGCAATGCGGATTAATAATAATATCTGGAATAATACCATTTGCCGTCTGAGGCATGTCCTCAGGATTCAAAATCATTCCACAGGTGCCTTTCTGACCGTGGCGTGATGAGAATTTATCTCCAATTTCAGGAATTCTATCTTGTCTTACTCGCACTTTTACAAAACTATAACCTTCTCCATTGCGATTCTTGAAAATCTTATCTACCCATCCAGTTTCATTGTTACGAATTGTTCTACTTACATCTCGAAGACGTTTCGAACCTGCTGGAATCACCATGCCAGTTGGAATCCTAATAGGAACTACTTTACCAATTAAGATATCATCTGCATCTACATATGTATTTTCAGGAATGAATCCATTTTCATCAAGTTTAGAATAATTTGCGTGTTTCATTTGTTTTGTTGTATCATTATCAGGCTTACAAAACTTTTCTTCTTCCCCAGAACTTTGATTCTTTCGCTCTTCATCTTTGTAGGTGCGATAGAAGATGCTACGAAATAATCCTCTGTCTAGAGCCCCACGATTAATCATAATAGAATCTTCTTGATTATATCCAGTGTAAGTCATAATCGCAACAGTTACATTTTGACCACAAGGCATATTTTGTGCTCCATAAAATTTTGACATAAATGGAGAGACAAAAGGCACTTGAGGATAGCAAAGAACGTGCGCCATTGTATCAAATCTGTCTTTATAATTTAGAGCATACATCCCCATTGCTTGCTTACCCATTGCGCACTGATAACTATTTCTGGGAGACTGATTGTGGTCAGGAAATGGAATATTAGAAGCCAGACTTCCTAGAGCAGTAGATGGATGAATTTCCATATGTGTATGATCTTCATTCAATTCGTTAGTATTCATTGCGATAAAAGCAGTCTCAGTTTCACCAGGATCAATATATTCAAGTAATTGATTGTTCTCTGGAGAACACCAAAGAAGTAAATCATTCCATCCCTTTAATGAATCTACTTCTTTCAGAAGTTTTCCAGAAGTATCTCTCATAATTTCTCTTAATGTTTCAGCACAAAAGAGAGGGCGAAGTAAGCGACCCGCTTCAGTAGTAATCCAAAGTTCTTTAAAGAAGTTTTTCCAAATGATCCCAGTGTGTGCGTGTAAAACACCACTTCTCTTTGCTTTACGCAACTTATCAATTGTTATAAGAACATTTTTGGACTCAATACAACCAAGCCAAGCGCCATTTACAAAGACTCTTACATTTTTATGTTTTTCTTCAATACTAATGGAATGAAGTTGTTGAATAACATTTAACTTCTTAAGATAATCTTTTACAATATTTACATTTGAATAAATGGATACAGAAGATACAGAAGATAAGTTCTTTACAACACCCACTGAATGACCTTCTGGTGTCTCGCTGGGACATACATAACCCCACTGTGTGTTATGAAGCTTACGAGGTGCGATTAATTTACCGGTTTTCTCAATTGGTGTAGAAACACGACGTAAATGGGAAATACTTGATACATAATTTAGACGATTCAACACTTGTGAAACACCAATCTTTGTGGGACCGCCGATTTTGGCAGAACCAAAATTACCAGTTGCTAAAGATGTTTTCAAACCAACTTCCATAATTACAGATTTAATAATTTTATTGATATTGGAAAGATTTACAATATCTTCAAAGTTTCCAGAAGCTCTCCAAGAACCATTGTGAATCTCTTTTGATAAAGAAGAACGAATATCTTTTACCATTTTATTATTGTAATATGTTCTGAATAAAGAAGCAAGAAGGAAACCTGGCAAATCAACTCTCTTATTTGGATATGCGTCACGGTCATCCATACCAATCTTTGAAGAAGCAACCCAAAGAAGTTTGCGAGTAATATGTGCTAAATAACAGGCCTTATTATAATTATCAGTTTCTTTTAGACCAACGTGTGGAAATAGTTCATTTTTTATTAAATCTTGAATTCTCATAGTATTTTGCTTAGAATGTTTGGAAATAGAAGCGTTCATCTCAGTTGATAAATAAATAATTGCTTCTTCTTGAGTTTTAATCATACTTGCTTCTTGAACAGATTCATCAAACAAACTGGAATATGTTTCTTCTCCTTCTTCTCCAAGAATTAAATCGTGAATATCTTTATCATTACAGACTCCTAAAGCACGGAATAGAATAAACAGAGGAATTTCAGATTTAATACGAGGAATATTTGCTTTCAATAAATGAATTTGAGAATTTTTAGGATGATATACAATCTTAACAGAGTTACTTTTAGGAACTTGATCATTATCAGGACCAATGGATTTTACTTCAATAATTTCAATATCTTTGTTATTGGATTTATTGTTGCGAAACACAAATGGACGATTCTCGCTCATTCGTTCTTGACTAATAATGACTCGCTCACCTCCTGAAACGATGAAGTATCCACCAAAATCTTCTGCACATTCTCCAAGATTCTTAGGGTGTAAATACTTCTGATCGTGAAGCAAACAATATTTAGATCCAACCATTACAGGAATCTTACCCATATGAATATTAGGAAAGAGTCTTTCTCTAACAGTTCGTTCCCCTCCCTCCTTAGAAGATGTATTATCAATGTAGGTTGTTTTCACACGAACATCTACAAATAGAGGAGAAGCATACGTTAAGTTACGAAGACGAGCATCATTTGGCATCATAGGAAGAATTGCTCCATTGTTTTCAAAGATTGTTGGTTTACGAAAAGACAAATTTTCAAATGTCATTTGAATTTCATATTCATATTTAGGACCTCCTAAAGCATTAGCACTATCGTGTTTAAAGCCCATTAGAGCATTTGCTGCTGATGTTGATAAACCAGTAGCAGATGCAAGAGCAGAACGAGGACCAGAAAGAGGAACCTCTGGAGAACCACGCACTATAATAGGGTTTACATTTTGAATAATTTCAGGAATATCAATATCCATAAAATGATTAAAAGACTCAATTTGATGGTAAACAATGTGGCGACCCTCCGACTGAGAGTAAAATTTATTAAGAACGGATCGGTAAGAAGGAATCATTTTTATTAGTGATTTTACTCAAAAAGATTGTTTTAATTTTATGAACTTTTTGTTTGAATCCTAGTATTACTATGAAATTATTCTTTAAACTAATTATAGATAATGTCAGATCTAAAAGAAATAAAGTTAACTGGCAATATAGGTGGAATGGAAGTATCCAAAAAAAGAAGAAGTCGTAAAAATATTTCTGGTGGAGGTTCTACAAGTGCTGGGACAATCGTGCAACTTGAGACAACCTCTTCATCTCAATCATCTTCATCTACGAATGAAGTTACAGGTATTTTGCCTAGACTTGCCTCTAATGCTTCACCAATTCTAACAGGTGGTGCTAAAAAACGTGTTATTTTAAAAGAAGCACCAAAAAAAGAACACAAAGTTACATTATCTGTAAGTAAAATTCCGAAAGTTGTAGAACATGTAAATATGAATCTACCTTTAAAAAATAAAACACGCAAAGTATCTAAGAAGATTAAGTTTTCTTTAAAACATTTAAATAAAAAAATTCATAAAGCAAAAACAATTAAGAAACAATCAGAAGAAAAATCATTGGATGAAATTAAAAAATTATTATCGGATGCCAAACTTATTAAAGTAGATTCAAAGGCTCCTGAAGCAATGATACGGCAGATTTATAGTGATTTTATGGTGCTTAAGCATAAGGCTCTATAATAAAATAGAAAGATGCGAGAAGAGTATCAAAAACTTTACAAAGAACATTCAAAAAAATATGGTTCAAATACATGCATTTTTCTAGAAGTAGGTAAATTCTATGAAATGTATGACCGGATTAATCCAGATACTGGTGTCGGTGAAACCTCAATGCAACGTGCTACACAACTCTTAAATATTCAACTAACTTTTAAAGATAATAATGGTTTGTTTGCGGGTGTTCCAGAACAATCACTTCATAAGTATGCTTCTGTGTTGACTCGAGAAGGATGGACTGTTGTTGTAGTAAATCAAGTAAAAGATATGGCAGGAAAAGTAACAGAACGAAAAGTTTGGAAAGTCTTATCGCCAGGAACTCATATTGAAGCAATTACAACAGATGCTTTGTATATTGGCGTCTTATATTTAGAAGAGAATTCATTTACTATTCCTCCTAATTATGCGATTACAGTGGCAGATATTTCAACAGGGCATTGTAAGAGTATTGAAGGAGTCATTGGAGGAAAGTATGATTCTTGGACACTAGATACTATTCTACATTTTTTCCAAGTTCACCCAGTAAAGGAACTGTTAATTGTTTCTAAAGGACGTATTCAAAAAGATGAAACATTTTTTAAACAAAATCTTTCTTTACAGAATACTTTAATTCATATGAAAGAATATTCTGCTTGTGAAGAACTTATCAAAGAATCTATTTTGAATTCTGGATTTCAAAATAAATCTTTATTCTCTATTTATAATTTTTTAAATATTGTTCAAGGTTCGAATGTAGAAATTTCTTTAGTCCAATTATTATTATTTTTATCAGAACATTTTCCATCCAATTCATCTTTATTATATGAACATTCTATTTGGAATCCAGAAACATCTGTTTTTCTTGGGAACAATGTTTTGAATCAACTCAATATGATTTCATCAAATGAATCTATTCTTTCTTATTTTAAAAAGACTTTTACACCAATGGGGAAAAGAGATATGTTAGAAAGAATTTTGAATCCTATCTCAGATGTTACAGAGTTAAAGAAAAGAATTCATCGTATAGAAATAGTATCGTCAATTGAGAATAAAAAAGGGGTAGAACATTGTTTAAAACAGATTTCTGATTTACCAAGAATTCATCATAAATTTACAAATTATACAATAAATGCTCAAGATGTTTTATCACTTGATCAATCTTATACAAGAGTTTTAGATATTTTAGAATTCTTAAAAGGTTCTGGTTTAGAAGATATTTCTCTAGAGAAAAAGATTTTAAAATACAAAGATTATTTCTATAAAAATTTTGATATTCAAAAAGCCCAACTATCCAATGAATCCATTTCATTTTTACAAAATACAGTTGCTCCAAAAACATATGAGATTGAGCAACTTATCAAAAATCAGTATAGAAAAGCAGATGAATTCTTATCAAGTATTACAATAGAAGCAGGTTTACCACCAGGGACAATTAAATTTGAAAACAACTTTTCAATTGAAACAACAAAAAAAATAGCAGTTCATTTTGATAAAGTTTCGAAAGTTTCTTTATCTGTAAAAAAATCTTCTGTTTCAATTCATTCTTCTATTTTAGAATCTATTCAAGCAACTTGTTTGGTCTATCAAACAAAGTTAACACAAGTTGTAAAAGAAGAATTAATACCAATTTGTAACAGTATGTTTGATATGTATAGATATCTATGGACATCTATAGAAAATTATATTTCTCAAATTGATATTTTATTTACAATATCAAATGTCTGTAAAGAACGAGGATTTGTAAAACCTGTTTTTCAAGAGAACAGTGAATCTTCTGGGTTTGATATAAAAGGTTTAAGACATCCATTAATTGAATCACAAAATACAAGAGTTGAATATGTTACACATAATGTTTCTTTGAATTCTGAAGGATGGTTATTGTATGGAATGAATGCTTCTGGCAAATCATCGTTAATGAAAGCAGTTGGAATAAGTGTTCTTTTAGCGCAAGTAGGTTGCTTTGTTCCTTGCACACAAATGGTGATTAAACCATTCAAATCTATTTTTACACGAATTTTAAATCAGGATAATATTTGGGCAGGATTATCATCATTTGCTGTGGAAATGTTAGAGTTAAGAGAAATTTTAAATAAAGCAAATGAATTTAGTTTGGTTTTAGGAGATGAGTTGTGTTCAGGCACAGAATCGGTTTCAGCAACTGCTTTAGTTGCGTCTGGAATTGTTTGGTTACACAATATAAAAACATCGTTTATTTTTGCTACACATTTACATGGATTAAATGATTTAGATATTCTTAAAAATCTTAAGAGTCTTCATATATGGCATTTGAAAGTTCATTATGATGCTATTACAGATAAATTAATATATGATAGGAAGTTAGAAAAGGGACCTGGTAATACCTATTATGGTTTAGAGGTAGCAAAAGCAATGAATATTCCTTCTTCTTTTTTGTCACTTGCTCATAGTATTCGTAAAACAATTTTGGAAGAAGATGTAAGAGTATCATCGTATAATAAAAATTGTATAATTCAAAAATGTGAAATATGTAATAATTCTATATCTTCTGAAATAGAAGTTCATCATATTGGACAACAAAAAGATGCAATGCATAATATTTTACCAAGTGGATTGAACAAGGATCATGTAAGAAATTTAATAGTTGTATGTCAAAAGTGTCATAATAGGCATCATAATGGTGAAATAGAAATTGGTTCTTTAAAACAAACAAGTGAAGGTTTGGAACGTGAAGTAATAACAAAAACAGTAAAACAAAAAGCTTCAAAATGGTCTGAAGAACAAAGAGGTATTATACAATCATATTTAACAAAGTATCAAAATGTATCACCAAAGCGTATGGTATACGATTTGGAGAAAAATGAAGGTATTCAAATTTCAGAACAAAGTTTACGTTCATTTAAGAACTTATGATAAATTTACTTGTTCTGGTCTGTTAGGCATAGCAATATAGGTGAGTGGACCTGCTGGACCAGCTGGACCTGTATCTCCTTTCTCTCCCTGAAGACCCTGAGGACCCTGAGGACCCTGAGGACCCTGAGGACCCTGAGGACCCTGAGGACCCGCCGGACCCTGAGGACCCGGAGTTCCAGGACCACCAGAAGAAACAGAACCCGAATTAACAAAAGTTGCTTTCAGTTCAGCAATAGCCTTTTTAAGATTCTCAACTTCCGTCTTTAACATACGAACTTCACGTCCAAGAGGATTACCACTCTGATATTGACTGCCAGGGGGGAATAATACAGATGTCATTTCTATAGGAAATATATAATCAAAAATATTAGTTAGAACGCAAAAAAGAAATAAAATTGGTTTAAAATTTATTAAATATGATTATATAGAAATGATAATTCCAATTCGTTGCATGGGATGTGGAAATATGATAGCAGACAAATGGAGGTTTTATCAATCTGAATTAAAAAAGATAAAGGGAGTAACATCACATGAGCGTTATTATTTTGATGGTAATGAAATCCCTGTAACACCTGAAAAAAAAATTATGGATACTTTAAAGTTACGTCGTCCTTGTTGTAGAAAGCATTTCTTGACACAGATTGATTTAATGGAAAAGATTTAATAAGATTAAATATGATAAATATGAATAGATGCAACTACTTTTACCAACTTTACTAATAATTGTATTGGCAGGAGTTTTTGTTTTTTTTGTGATTCCCCGAGTTTCACCAACATTTATATTTATCCTCGCAATTATTTATTTATTTATAATGATTCAAGCCCATTATAATATGTTTGGAGATGAATATAAATTAAATACTTGGAGAGATCAATTAAAAGTTCTTGCTACTCCTATATTGATAAGTATTATGGTTCTTGGATTATTATTTGCTACATCACAATTTATTTTTAATGTTGATATAAAAGCTTTGATAAAATCTTATGAAAAAATAATATCGCCAAAATATACGAATATCCCAGCTTCAAAATTACAAGAAATACAGAAACAATTATAAAATAATTATTATAAAAGAATTATTATAAAATAAAGAATTATTATAAAAGAATTATTATAAAATAAAGAATTATAGTATAGATGGCGAATAGTAAGAATAGTACAAAGAAGAAAAATACAAAATCTACAAAAGTTATGACAGTTCCTCAATTAAGAAAGGCATTTGAAACTATTGAACATAAATCAAATCATATTCATTCTGTTGCTGAATTTCAAGAAGTTTGGAAATCCGTATTTCATAAATCTATTGATTCCAAAGCCGCACAAGCATATTTACAAATGAAAAAGAAATCATCTAGAAAAACAAGAAGAAATAAAAATAAACAAAGTGGGGGACAAAGTGGGGGAGCGGCTCCATTAGATTACACAACTGGTCCCGGTATAAATGGTCCATACGGTAATTTTCTTCCATATATAAGTTCTGGATTTGGATTCTATAATCAAATTAACAATATTGCTATGGATTCTGACTGTGGAAAACAAAATATTACACCAACAATATCATCTGATATGGGTTCTAATAAAGTAACATCTGGTGGTTCTTTGAATGAATTGTTATCGCAGAGAATTATTCCATCACAATCTCCCCCAACACCTCTACAAGACTTTTTTGATAGCAATAGAGGCATGAAATTAGGTGCCTCACCCGACCCTTTACAAACACCTTATGAAGCGTCTAGACAATAAATTTTGAAATGTAAAAAAAGTAACATAAGAACAAACCTATAATATTAATAGGTTTATTAATATGGATAGTTCATCTTCAAGAATTATGTCAGAGTATATAATTGATAAATATTTCAAAACATTTTCATATCCATTTACGCATCACCATATAAATAGTTTTGATCAATTTATTTCAAATGATATTCCTGCTATTATTAAATCAGAGAATCCAATATTAATTCTACAAGAACCTATTGGAACTCATAATAAAAAGGATATTTACGCATATCAAATTGAAGTATTTATTGGAGGTATTGATGGAGATAGATTTTATATTGGAACACCCACAGTATCTTTAAAAAATGAAGAAGATGTGCGTCTTTTATTTCCAAATGAAGCGAGGCTACGTAATTTAAGTTATTCATCTAGCGTTGATGTTGATATTGTTGTTCGTATTACATTTACACAATTAAATCCTTCTGGAGGTAATCCAATTAAAAAAGTTGTAACTCTAGATCCCAAAGATGAAAAATACTCACATTTATCAAAAGTTTCTTTGTTTAAAATTCCAATTATGTTACATAGTAGATATTGTTTATTGCATAATAAACCAAATTTATTCTTAAAAGAGGTTGGTGAATGTCCTTATGATTATGGAGGTTATTTTGTAGTGGATGGTTCTGAAAAAGTTCTTATTACCCGTCAAGAAGCTGCTTTTAATACATTGTATATTTCAAAACAAGAAAATGATCCTGATACAGAAATATATGCTTCTATTCAATGTCTTAATCCTGTAACAAGACAAGTAAAACGAATTGCTTTTGCTGTAAATCGATTGAATGGAACTATTGTTCTTAGTATTCCAATGGTTCGTAAAGAAATTCCTTTATTTGTTCTATTCCGTGCGTTTGGTGTTCAATCGGATAATGATATTTTGCGATTCATTTTACCTGATGAAACATCAGTAGAAACAAAACTTTTAGAACCTTATTTACACGAATCTTTATTAGAAGCAGATCCTTTTATGGATCAGTATTCTGCGATTCAATATATTAAACTCTTAACGAAAGGTTTTTCAGAAGCACACGTATATGATATTTTATATAATTCCATATTTATTCATTGTGAAAATAAACCTAATAATAAAGTATATTTCTTAGGAGAATGTGTTCGTAAAATCTTACGTGTGAAAGCAAATATTGATATGGAAACAGATAAAGATGATATAAGAAACCAAAGATGTTTAACAAGTGGCTTCCTAATAAAAATGTTATTCCAAAATATTTATAGTAAATGGGTGAGAGCAATGAAGTTTTCTCTTGATAAAGAATATAAATATAATAAAGCAAATTATAGTGGAGAAAACTTTTTAAATTTATTTTTACCAGGGAATTTATCTACATTATTTGAATTACATTTTATAACAGAAGGAATTAACCGTGGATTCAAAGGTAAATGGACCACAGGACATAAAGATGCAACAGGAGCGTTACAACCATTATCTCGTTTATCATATTTAGATTTCTTATCGCATTGTCGCCGTGTAAATTTAGATTTTGATACTGGTCTTGCTTTAGCAGGTCCTCGTCGTTTACATACAACACAATATGGATACTTCTGCACTTCTGAAACCCCTGGCGGTTCTTCTATTGGTATTACAAAGAATTTATCTAATTTTACTGCGATTAGTCTTTCTATGGAACCAAAATCTTTTATTGATTGGTTAATACAAAAAATGAATGTTCTTCCTATTAATGATTTAACACCTAAGATGATGATGATTGGTGTTCCAGTATACATCAATTCTGGAATCATAGGATATTATATGATGCCAGATCCATTTGATTTATTAAAAGTTTGTAAATTGATGAAATATACTGGATGTTTACCTTCTTATTCTTCTATGGGATTTAATATTCGTGAAAGAAAAATCTTTTTCTATTTTGATGAAGGAAGACCAGTAAGACCTTTACTACATATTCAAAATGGTCTATACCCTTATGAGAAATTGAAGTCTATGAAGACTTGGAATGAAATGGTAAAAGGAACTTATAAAAAAACATATGATTTTAATATCACAAGTTCTGTATTCACCGATCCATTCGAAGCTAGAGAATCAGTAAGTATAGAAGATTATGTGAAAGAATTAACACCATATATAGGTGTTATAGAATATGTTGATCCATATGAATCAAATGAAGCATATATTGCGATGTATCCTGAACAAATAAAAAGAGAATCAACACATGTTGAATTACATCCTTCTACAATGGTTGGTCTACTAACATCAATGATTCCATTTCCAAATCATAATCAATCACCTCGTAACCAATTATCTTGTTCTCAATCAAAACAAGGAATATCAATGTTTTCTACCAATTATAAGAATAGATTTGATAATCAAACACATATATTATGTTATGGAGAAGCACCTCTAGTTAGAACTTTATATTATGATTATGTAGCAGATGGTCAAATAGGATATGGGCATAATATTATCTTAGCGATAGGTGCTTTTACAGGATATAACCAAGAAGATGGTATCGTATTTAACGCAGACTCTTTTCAGCGAGGAATGTTTCGTAATATGACGTTTAGAAGTTATGAAGCATTTGAAGAAGATGATACGAAAGTAGGTTCTAAAACACGTATTGCGAATCCAGAGAATGTTCCAGCTTGGTTATCTTTGAAGCCAGGATTAGATTATAGGAAGTTGGATGAACGTGGTATTATTAAAAAAGGAGAAAAGGTAGATGAAAATACTGTTCTTGTAGGTCGTTATATTCAAACTGGTATGACACAATTTAAAGATGATTCTGTTACAGCACAAGTATGGACATCAGGTATTGTAGAAGATGTTTCTGTAACAATTAATAATAAAGGATTAGCGCTCGTAAAAATTCGTGTGATTGAAGATCGTATTCCTGAACTGGGGGATAAATTTTGTTTAACTGATGATCATGATGTTCTTACTAAGAAAAGAGGTTGGATATCAATCAAAGATATAAGATTAGAAGATGAAGTTGCTCAGTTAAATAAAGAAAATAATACTATGGAATATGTAAAACCAAATGAGAAATTTATGTTTGATTGTAATGATGAAGAATTATATGAAGTTGAATCTCAAGGATTAAGTTTAAGAACAACAATGAATCATAGAATGTGGATACAAGGTAGAAATGATAAACTATATAATTTAACTGAAGCAAAAAATATTGTAGGTAAACGTGTTAGATATCAATCTGATGCTCCAACTAATAATTTGGAAAATAATATTATTATTAATGATTATAAATTTAATAAAGGGGAAGAAGCAACAGCATGGTTAAATTTCTTTGGAATATGGATAGCAGAAGGATGGACTTACATTAAAGAGAAAGAATATTTATGTAGAGTTGAATTTGCTGCTAATAAAACAAGAGTATATAATAAATTAAAAGAGTCTTGTGAAATTTTAAAATGGAATTATTCTTATAATGATAAAAGTAATAAATTTTACGTAAATGAAAAAGAAATTACAAAATATTTAGATAAATTAAGTGTTGGTGCTATCAATAAATATTTACCAAAATGGGTTTTTGATTTATCACTTGAACAAACAAGAGAATTAGTAAATGCTTTATGTTTAGGTGATGGTCATGAGACAGAAACATCTTTACAATATTTTACATCATCAAAACAATTGAAAGATGATATACAGCAACTTATACAACATGCTGGATGGACATCATATTCAGTAATTCGTTATGAAAAAGGATGGGTTTCACCTGTATTAAATAAAAAAGGAAAAGAATTTATAGCAAATGCTGATGCATGGATTATTGGTATAAGAAAATTAAGATTAAGACCTACAATTAACCATGGTCATTCTAAAAAACAAAATGGGCAAAAAGAAACTATTGAGAAATTCACAGGTAAAGTATATTGTATAAGTGTCCCTAGTGAAATATTTTTAGTAAGAAGAAATGGTAAAATTGTATTTACAGGTAATAGCAATCGCCACGGTCAAAAAGGGACAATTGGAATGCTAGTCAGAGCATCTGATATGCCAAGAACCGCAAATGGTATAGTTCCTGATATGATGATGAATCCTCACGCAATTCCATCTCGTATGACAATCGCACAACTTTTAGAATCGTTGTTAGGAAAAGCTGCTTGTTTAGCAGGTTTAATAGGTGATGGAACGGCTTTTATGAATACAGGAGGAATAGAAAACTCTATTGGTTCTGTCTTAGAAAAACAATTTAATTTAGATAAATATGGAGAAGAAATAATGTATGATGGAACAAATGGTTCAATGATTCCTACAACGATATTTATGGGGAATGTATATACAATGAGACTGAAACATATGGTAGAAGATAAATGGAACGCAAGAGGAGAAGGAAGAAGAGAACAGAAAACACATCAGCCAACAGGTGGAAGAGGTAATCAAGGAGGTCTACGTATTGGTGAAATGGAACGTGATAGTTTAGTAGCACATGGTATTTCATCTTTTATTAGAGAAACTTATACAAAACGAGCAGATGGATACTCATTTATGGTATGTAATGGTTGTGGAACTATTCCTATTACAAATACGAGAGATAATTTTAAAATATGTTCTATGTGCGATGGTCCATTACAGTATGTAGGTGAAACAGCGAATAATTTAGAACTATTACCAACAATGAAACGTTCAAATACATCTTTTAGTAAAATAGAATTACCTTATTCTTTTGAATTATTGAACAAAGAAATGAACACTTATATGAATATGTATTTACGATATTTAACAACAAAGGATTTGACTCATATAAGAAAAACAAAGTTTAGAGGATTGAAAGAAGAAGAAATAGAAGAATTATTAAATACTGAATTACCTGAAAGAATTCTAAAAGATTTGGTGGAACCAGAAATGGTAAAAGAAGAAGAACAATTAATGATTACAGAAGAAGAAGAACAAATGTTAGGAAAAGAACCATTCGATGAAGAAGAAGAAGATTTACCTGAAATTGAAGTAAATCAAGGTATTAATAAATCAGAATTATTAGATGGTGAAACTGTAATGGTATCACAACCCCCTGTAGCAGTGATGGTTTCTCAAGCGCCTGTTGAAATGAAAATGATGGCAACAAATACAATACAGGACCAACCTTTACAACAAGGAGGTTCAATAACAAACCAACAATATATGTTAATGCCTGTAAGTCCAACTATACAGCCAATGCAAATTGTTCAAGCACAAATACCAAATGCCCCACCCACTCTAGTAGTGGATACAAGTGCTGAAGCAATGGAAGCGGGAGGTTTTTCAAATAATGATTTACCAACAATTCGTTCTATTCTAAAAGGAGGTTCTAAACAATCTGGTTCTTCTTCACCATCATCAAAAATAAATAAATTTAGTACATTTTCAGTGAATAAGTTAGGTGATGGTGGAAATGATAATAGCAGCTCTTTTTCTAACAATGGAAGAATTAATATAGTAAAAGAGGGACAATAAAACAGGGAAGAGTAAAAAACATAAAAAATTGATAAACTACTAATATAGAATACTATTAGGAAAATGAACACTGAAGTTTATGATATTTTATTTCGTAGTCGCAAAACGTTGTTATCTATTTTAGATAAAAAAGGATACGACGTTATACCATATGAAAAATTTGGTCCTTGGGAAATTGAGTCAATGATTCAATCCGATATTAAAAATTCACTTCATATGCATTTGGTTCAAAAGAAAGAATCAAATAATTTAAAAAATTGTATTGTTATCTATCGTTTAAAACGTGTGAAACAAAGCCTTGGTAAATTCTTCCAAGAAAATTTTCTTGATGAAACTTCAGAACATTTTATCAAAGATCCTGAAAATACAGAAGTAATTGTTATGTTGTTAGAGCCTGTAAATACTGTAGATGCGTTTCATGCTTTTGCTCTTGAAAAATATTTACATACTAAAACACGTATATCATTCTTTCAATCGGATAGTTTGGTAAATGATCCTTCAGAACATATTCTTGTGCCTAAACACGAAATTGTTCCTTACGAAGAAGTTGCTGCTTTAAAGAAATTGTTAAATATTCAAAGTATTTCAAATCTTCCTTTTATCCGTTTTCATCAAGATATTCAAGCAAGATTGGTTGGTGCTGTTCCCGGTGATATTATTAAGATTACCAGACCAAGTCCATCTTCCGGTGTTGAAATTATGTATAGAGTTTGTGTTGCTTAATTAGATGTCGGAACCAATAAGAAATTATGCTACAGAAACAGGTGAAAAAATAGCAAATAGGCTTGAATATTTGAAAGAGAAAACAACTTTAACAGGTGCTGAATCTGGAGAAATAAGTGATGCTGTTAGTGCTTTAACTACAAAAGCGGGAGCAAATCCAGCCAACGCTGTTGCAACATCTAGTGCTGCATTAAATACATTAAAAGCAGAAATTAAACAAGCACAAGAAGATTTACAAATTGCGGAAGAACGAGTTGCGACTCTACGAAACCCTGGAAAAGATAAAAGTTATTATGAGAGTTTTTTTCCAATCAATCGTCCTTTAACACAAACAACAATAATAATTCTTCTTGCCATTGGTATATTCTTTTTTGTATTAAGTTTTTTTATTATTATAAAAGGACTTGGGTTTAATTTAAGTATGACTGCTCCTTGGGATAATCCAGAATTAATTGCTAAATTTCTTGCTTTATTTCCACCAATCATAGTGAATAATTTTAATCTTATAATCATTGCATTTATTGCTGTATTAATAATTTTAAATATAGTTAAAAAATAGATTAAAGAAAATGATATCTAAAAAATTATTATTGTTTGGTTTTTTATTATTAGTTTTTACAGTCTTTTTATCAGTAAAAACAGTTCAAGGATTTCAAGTAAATTGTTCTACAATAACTGATTGTGGAACTTGTGGCAATACATACGGATGTACATTTTGTAAAACTGCTAGAAAATGTGTAAATAATAATGATTTTAACAGATCTTGCCCGAACGATACTCCTATAAATACTGCTGAAGATTGTGTGGAATGTTCTAGGTATACTGATTGTAGAAGTTGCACTATTGTGAGAGACAGAGAAAACCCTAACATAGAAAAAACAAATGATAATTGTGTTTGGTGTAAAACATCCAATAAATGTGTTTCAGATTTATCAATCAATACATTATGTCGCAGAGAATCGACCACTAATAATACTAGAGGTTGTGGAACAACGGGCACAAGTAGTAATAGAGGAATAAAATATGTGAATGGTGTTGCGTATGGAGTAACATATGATATAAGTGGAAATGAAACAGTCGATAAGATCCCATATATATTTGATAAAGATGATAGTATAACTGCTACAAGAAGTCAAATGGATTATGGTGTATATTCATCAGGAACATCTGATTCTTCACCATCAATAACAGACGTAGATATGAGACCTACAAATACATTTGATTATTCAAACATATCATTGAGTTATCCCGGTAATTCAGTGATTCCCATTCTAGGTTTACAAAGAGATTCAACGGGTCATTTATTAAAATCATCCTTGAAAACAATAGTTGAATCAGCGAAAGCATCTGGACTAATTACAACTAATGGTTCAAAACAACCTTTATTGGATGCTATTGAAAAAGAAAATAAATTTTACATTGAACAAAAGAAAGAGTATATGAAAAAATTCTTAGGTAATTCTGTTGATTTATTATCCGATGAAGATTCTTTAAAAAAAATTAAAGAAATTGATATTAGAATAATGGATTTGAATGATATTTCCGGATATGTAAAAGGCACAGAAGGTTATAAAAACAAATTCAAAGAAGGATATCAGCATATAAATCAAAGAGATGTTTTTGAATATACATTGGCTAAAAATAAAGATGCTTCAAGATATATTCAATTTTTATGGTTGGCAAATTTAATTGGAATTGGAACATTTCTTTATTTTGTAAATAATAAATAAGGAATGACTGAACAAGAAGATAAAAATGAACATAATTTTTACACTCGTATGAATGAAATTGGTGAATATAGTTACAGAAATCGTTCTGATACTATTTTTGTATTTCAATTAATGTTTATCGCAATATTAATTGTAATTGTATTATTATATTTGAAATCTGTTGGTATAGTGACTTCTTTCTTTGTATACCCAGTATGTGTCTTACTCACAATTATAGTTATATTTATTTTAGTCAATAGAATAGTATTGACAAATAATATTCGTGATAAACGTGTTTGGTCAAAATTAAATTTTGGTGATGGAACAATACCTCCTTCTGGATATATAACGGCAGGAGTAGAGAAAGGAGAATTCGGTGTTCAAGCACCTCCTCCACCATCATCATGTGGAGCAGGATTTCATGAAGCATCAGTTAATCAATGTGTGGCAAATTAATTAATAAATAAATAGATAATAGATAAAATGGCATCTACAGAACAAACTAAAATTTTAATAGATACTGCAATTTATTTAAACAATCAAATAAAACTTGGTGAAGCAAATAATAACATTTTTAATAAACAAATGTCACAAAATTCTGATTCTATGAAAACGAATCAAGTTGTTTTACAAGATATTAAAGATTCGATTGAAACAAAAAATCGTGAATTTCTTGAACGTGAAATAGAACTATCAACAAATGGTATTAAAAAAGATTTAACGCTTCAAGATTGGTGTTTAACAATACTATATGGTGGATATATATTATTTTCATTCTTATTACTTATTTACATTTTTAAGAATGTTCAAAATGCTTTTATGTATGGTTCTTTATATTTAGTTCTTACATTCATATTATACACTTGTTTTATCTTTGTTATCCAGCGCTATGGTTAAGAATCTTCTTCATTCTCTCTCAGGTAGTTCTCCAATTCTTCCTCATTTTTAAATACACGAATACCCATATAATGTTTCTTATCTGTTGGCTCACCAAATTCTTCATTCAAGCGATTTTCTAAATCCTGAGATGAGATACGACTAGCAGAACCAGTTGACATTTCTAACCAGTTTTTATAAGCACCATTAATATCTTTGAATGTTGCTTTGGAATTAACATCTTTCTTAATACGATCCGCATAAAATCTTGCGAAGGAATCATTTGATTCTTTATAAGAATTACTTGCTGCTGTTACACTTTCAGGAATAGGTTCCAAACCATTTACTAAATATTGCGTTGTATAAATATGAACCAACAAAGATAAGAAAGGTTCTCGCCATTTTAGAAGTTTAGAATCCATATCACGGTCAATAAGGAAAACATTTGGTTTCTTTGCGATATACTCGGCATTTGTAGCATCTACGAATTTTGATACAAAAGGCATTACACGAATACGTCTCCAAGTGCCTCTATCCATTGTTTTTACAGCGGGTAACTTATTACACATCATAAAGAGTTTACCCATTACCTTAAATTTCTCTTGGTCACCATATAATCTACGGGCTTCAATCATATCTTCACCACTTAATTGCTTCATACGACTTGTATTCAATGGCTCACTATAATCTGGTTCTTGCAGATAAATGAAACGACGATTTTTGATTGCAATAATATCTGGATTTGCTGCACCAGATTCGGGTCTTTTACGAGTAAGAACAGTAGATTGTAAAGATGTTTGATAATCACCAAACGTATAACGCATCAATTCTACAAGTTTGGATTTACCATTACTACCTACACCAATCCAAGTATAATAACACTGTTCCCTATTTGTTCCCTCCAAACAGCTTGATAATACTCGTAAAACATAATCACGCAATGCTCTGTCAGGGAAGATTTTATTGAAGAAATCAAAGATTTCCTCGTATATAGGATTGGTTGGATCATATGGTTTGTAATCAATGGCTGGCATTTCGTTGAAATTATAACCAGCAAGAAAACTCAAATAATCTTCTGGAATACCAGGACGGAAGATAACACGAGGTGTTGGATCTGTTTCACTTACTACACGAAGTTCTAATACACCATTGTTACAAGAGAACAAGTTACCATTTGAATTTAATTTGTTTGTAAAATCCTCATCACGGAAAACACCTTCTGCCATTTTCATAGTGGATTCTACAAAACCATTTGTATATAAATTCATTTGAATCTTAAGAAACTTTTTAATCTTTTCAGCAATTGCTTCTTTTTCATCTTTCTTAGAAGAAAGAAAACCTTGACGACTATATTCTTCTTGAACCCTGATAATATAAGAAGTTACTTCTGTGCTAATCTTATTCTTTAATTGAACACCTTGATTCAAATGTTTCCACATATTTTTTATATCATCATACCAATACCAATCAGTATTTTTATTATTTACAGAAGCAACATAATTGTTCTTATACAGTTTTTTCATCAGTTGTGTGATATGATAATGTGTTCCCTCTACTTGCTGACGAATATATTCAAAGATAAAACTATCAATCACTATTTTGTATCCTTCAGGATTATCTTCTTTTGCCCATTTTTGTAGACTACGTTCTGTTAATCTAGGACCATCTCCAAAATCTCTCATACGTTGAAAGTTACGATGTAACTGTCTTATATCATTCTCCTTAAATTTGGAAGAATATCTACTAAATTCCATCCATAAATCAAACATTTCATCAGAATTTTGAATATTATGAAGCACCCAACCTAATCTCATCCAATCTTCATAAGAATCAGCTCGTTTCTTGCTCAAACATTCTAAAACTAAACGACGAATAAAATCCTTTTCATCTTGTTGAGGAGTATTCATAATGATATTTTTAACATCTTCTTCTGTTAGCACTGTAGGTTGAACAATATTTGTTGGAACTATAGAAGTATTTTGTTCTTTTGTAACAGCTTTTTCGTTTAGTGCTAGAAAATATTCATCTTCTAATTCTTCTTTTACTGTATTTGAATCTGGTGCGATATTATAACGAATACTTAATAACTCTAAAAGATCACGAGTAGAATAATCAGTGATACTATCATTTCTCCATGTATTTTCATCTACGTTAAATGTAAATACATAGTTTAAGAGGTAAGGAACAACATTTGCTTTGGATTCGCCATATGGGAACCAACCTTGTTTACGTGTCATTGCTTCATCATAAACTTTTGTATCAATATTGTTATACCCAGTCCCTTCAAAAGCATCATTTAAATAATTATTTTTAAGAATATAGTTACGAATAACTTTTTGTTTATCATTTACGAGAGTAATATCTGGACATAAGATATGAATTCCATCTTTATGGTAAGGTTTACTAGTCTCTTTGTAAGGACCTTCTCGCATTGTAACAAAGAACCGAAGTTCATTGTTGGATGTTTCAAAGAACTTTTTAATACTGTTACCAATATATTTACAAAATGTTAGAACGTGTGCTTCTTTAAATGTTCTCATCATATTATTTTCAGAAGAGTATTGGAAATCTAAGTCTATCATAAGAGGTTTTGATTCATTTAACCTAGGTTGCTCTACAATATTTAGAGCACGTCCTTTTTTTACAAATAAATAATCGTGGAGTAAATCATAAAATAATTTGCTATCTTTTTCTTCAATAAACCATTTTCCACCAGACATTCCAGTGAAAGATACATCTTTTGTAAGAGTTTTTCGTTCTCTCATAAATTTTGACAAAGGGTGCTTTTCATAGAGTTCATATGGCACTGAACTCATTTTATCTAAACTTTGATCCTAAAAAATCCAAGTCAATTTTACTCATTTTTTGGGTATAAAGGGGTATCTAAAAATATAGATATGATAAAACGCTTACCAAAAGAAATTGGTCAAGCACAAGAACTAAGAAATGTAGGAATATTCTATTTCCCCGAAGAAGTAAATATGAGTAAGGGTAAAGCAATACTGTTTGGACCTGTGAACACCCCATACGAATATATACCTCTTGAATTTTCATTTGAATTTCCATCTGATTATCCATTTATTCCACCAAAGGTAACTTATTTAACCAATGATGGATATACAAGATTTCATCCAAATTTCTATGTAGAGGGTAAAGTTTGCTTGTCTATTTTGGGCACCTATTCTGGACCAAAATGGGCATCCTCATTAAATTTATCGAGTGTTCTTCTAAGTTTATATTCTTTATTAACAAGAAATCCTTTACAACATGAACCAATTTATGAGAAAGCAAATGAAATGTTACCAAAATGTTTACAATATAGTGAATTCATAGAACATAATTTAATACAATTATTTTTTAGAGTATATGATTCCTATAAAAAAATAGAGGATGATGAATTTCAGAGTATTTTAAAAAATAATAAAAAATTATTGATTGAAAAAGTTATTAAAAAGGCTGAAGAGCAAGAGACTTTGTATACAGTTCTACCCTACGCAATGTCAGGATCAACAAGATGGAAAAGTATGGCTAAAAATTTTTGTGTGTAAAAAAAATTTTTGTGTAAAAAAATAATAAAATTGTTTTTATTTTTTTATAAAATTAATTATAAGAATATAAAATGAGTTATTTCAAGATGTGCCCTATTTGTAAATATGCTTTAACTGCTCTTGTTGAAGATGATAAATTACAAAGAACCTGTAGGGAATGTGGTTATAAAGAAGAAGATACTGGTGGTTTAATTCATGAAACATTTATTAATGAGAAAGTATCAAAATCACATGAGATTTTAATCAATGAATTTACCCGGCAAGAACCTACATTACCATATAAGCGAGATTTGAAATGCCCTAACTCAAAATGTGATTCTAACATAAAAGGCCTAGAAAAGAAAGTATTTTACTTGAAAACCGATTATAATGATATGAAATTTGCTTATTTGTGTGCAAATTGCGACCAAACTTGGACAAGTCGTCCGAGATAAGAAATATATATATATTCAATCTGTAGATGCCTGAACGGGTAAAGGTAAAAGAAGAAAAAGTAAAACTTGGAAAAAAAGATAAACCAACAAGTGTTGCAACTTTAAAAAAAGAACGAGAAACACCTCAATTTACCACTTTAAGAAAACCACAATCAACCGTAAAAAGTTTACAAGAACAACTAAAAACTGATCTTGCTAAACAAAAAGTAGCACAAAAAGTAAAAGTAGCAACAGATAAACTTGCTGCTGAAAGAAAAGCAAAAGAAAAAGCAATATCAATTACTACAAAAACATCTTTTTTGGATAATTTTGCTAACCTTTTTAAACTTAAAAAAGAAACTCTTGCATCAACACCAAAAGATCAAATTATTCAAGAAGCTAGGACGGATATTCTAACTCTAAAGGATAACGCAGAAAAAGATGCTCGTGCTGAAGCAGACGCAGAAATAGAAAGAAGAAAAAATTTAAATGCTGCAAGTGCTCAAACAAAATTAAATGAATTACAAGGACGTATACAGTCTTTAAAAGATCGTTTTTTTTCTGCAATTAATACTGTTTTCCCAGCGAGTGTGCGTAATTTACCAACTGATTCTACTGGGGATTTTGCTAAGATAAGAGCAAAAGATACACAAGAAAAAACAGGACTTTTTCAAATAAATGAAAATCAAAATATGATAAAAGAAAATAAACTAAAAAATAATGTAAATGATGCCGTTAATAAATCAAATGTGGCTCTCCCAGAAAAACATCTTGATTTTGATACTGGAAGTTTTCCTGCTAAAATTGCTGAATTAAATTCAAGAAATCTACTTACAAAAGAAAGAATAGAAAGAAGTTCATACGAATCTATACGTGAAAGTGAATTAGCTAAATCAAATAAAGCAAGAGATGATTCTTTAAAAATATTGCCACTTCTTCAAAGGGCAGAAGATGTTAAAATAACAGGAGAACAAGCTAAAAGTGATGCTTATAGGATAAAAGAAGAAGAAAGAAAAGGAACCCTCAATCAAGTAAAAGAAAATCTTCTTGTTAATAAAGCATTAGAGGATACAAATAGTAATAATCCTCCTCTAATTTCTGAGGATGTTAGAGTAAAAAGTGAACAAGCTAAAAATAATGCTGATCAGTTATTAAGAGAAAGAAGTAGAATTTCTAATGAAGTAAAAGAAAATATTGCTGTTTTTAATGCAGAGCAAGCAGCTAAAAACCTAAGAAATCTAAGTGATGCGGATCAAGCAGCTACAAAAGCAAGAGAAGCAGAACAATCAGCTATAAGAGAAAGAGTAGCACAAGAAGCAGCTAGAGTGAAAGCAGAAGAAGCAGTTATAAATGCTAGAGAAGCAGCTAGAAATATAG
>Ga0114963_10000227_pt1 | contig 37032 bp, 29 predicted proteins | sample C_131016_EF_Meta_FD_87019 | JGI IMG/M metagenome (GOLD analysis project Ga0114963, IMG submission 87019) | Freshwater microbial communities from Lake Croche, Canada to study carbon cycling - C_131016_EF_MetaG | ecosystem: Environmental > Aquatic > Freshwater > Lake | place: Lake Croche, Canada... | reverse complement strand
CCCCGAACAACCCGCTGACCAGCAGAACACTGGCCACCATGGCCTCCGGCAATGTGTAGACCGCCATGGCCGTGACGGCCATCACCCAGGCTTTGGGGTTGATCCACTGGAACAGAACTGCCTCGATAAAGCGCATCGGCCTTGCACCAGCCTGAGAGCCTCCGAGACTGCCACTGCTGGCCAATGACCATGCCAGCCACAGCAGATAGCCGCCCGAACCGATTTTGAGGGCAGTATGGAGCACAGGCACTGCCAGCATGGCCGCACCAAGCCCGAGGCCGACAATGACCAACATCAGGGTGAAGCCCAGCCACACCCCCATCATATGCGGAATGGTCAAACGCATCCCGAAATTCACGCCCGAGGCCAGCAACATCATGTTATTCGGCCCTGGCGTGATCGAGGAGACGAAAGCAAAACCTATCAGAGCCAACAGCAGATCGGGGTTCATCACCGTGTTCTTTCCGTTCCGAATTGATCAGGCATGGGCTCGCGCTGGGCCAGTAGGAGCACCAGAATTGAACGCACAACCAACAATTGACGGGTGAGCCGTTGCGACAAAGCCGAAGATCCGGCCCTAGCGCCCTATAAAACAGCCCTGATCGCTTTGATCTGTCAGGTGGCCCTGGGCCGGCGGAGGGCTGCTCAATGGCCCCCTTTGGCGACACAGATGCGCACGGCACAGCGCGAACCAGAAACTCGATGATCTACAATGCAGAGACATCATAGATCATCACAGCCTGCCAGCAACCGGTCAGAAGCTTTCGGCACCCCGGCTCATCGCCGCAACGCCGGTCCGCGAGACCTCGACCAGACCGATCTCGGCCAGAATGGCCAGAAAACGGTCGATCTCCTCCGAGGTTCCGGTCAGTTCGAAAATGAACGAAGTCAGTGTCGCATCAAGGGTTTTGGCGCCAAAAGCACTGGCCAAACGCAGGGCTTCAACGCGGCTTTCGCCTTTGCCGACCACTTTGACCAGGGCCACTTCCCGCTCGACCGCTTCGCCATGGCTGGTCAGATCGATTACCCGATGCACCGGCACCAGACGTTCGAGCTGGTGGATGATCTGTTCGATCACCTGTGCCGACCCTGTCGTGACCACGGTGATCCGCGAGACATGCTTTTGATGCTCGGTCTCGGATACGGTCAGGCTTTCGATATTGTATCCGCGCCCCGAAAACAGCCCTGCAATGCGGGCTAGAACGCCTGGCTCATTGTCGACCAGCACCGACAGAGTATGGCGGCGAACGGTCTGATGTTTGGGCGGATCAGAATAATGCGATTTCATGGCTTTTTCTTTCATACAGCAGACATCAATACGGAAAATTCAGGTCTCGAGGATCAGGAGGGCATCGGGAACGCGCCAATCACCGGCTCGTCCGCCTCGTCATGGGCCACCACCCAGGCCTCGGCCATGGCCTCCTTGTGCCATTGGCGGAAAGCGGGCGAGCCCAGCACCGCATCCATATAGGCGCGGATCTGGGCATCGACAGGGATGGAAAACGTATTCAACCGCGTCACGACCGGCGCGAACATCGCATCGGCCGCGCCAAAAGCGCCAAACAGGAACGGTCCCTGCCCCGAGGGTTTGCCGAAGCTGTCAAGGGCACGCTTCCACAGGGTCACGATCCGCGCGACATCCTTGGCCACCGCCTCGCCGCGGTCCTTGGCCGGGTGTTGCTTGCGCACATTCATCGGGCAGGCCTGGCGCAGCCCGCGAAAACCGGCATGCATCTCGCCCGACATCGAACGGGCCAGCGCGCGCGCCTTGCGGTCTTTCGGCCAGACGGCCTTGTCGGGAAAACGCTCGGCCAATTCATCCATGATCGCCAGCGATTCCCACACCACCACATCGCCGTCCACCAGGATCGGCACGGTAGATCCGGCCCCGTAGGCATCGACGCGCGGTCGAAATTCGGGGGTATCGAGCGGGATCACATCCTCGACGAACGGAATGTCGAGGGCTTTCATCAAAATCCACGGGCGCAAAGACCAGGACGAATAGGCTTTATTGGCAATGACAAGCTTCATGATGCAATCACCTTTGGGACGGTTTCGTGTTCAACGCAAACGCAACAGCAGCCTGCGCATGCAGCTTGGCCGTGTCGAAACTCGGGCAGTCGATATCGTCGGGGGCCAGCAAAAGTCCGATTTCCGTGCAGGCAAACACCACGCTATCAGCACCCGCCTGTCGCCCTTTGCGCACGGCATCGAGATAGACAGCTTTCGAAACCGGCGAGATGACCCCGCGCACCAGCTCGTCAAAGATGATGCGGTTGATCTCCTGACGGTCCTGCGCTTCAGGCACCATGGCCTCCATGCCGAACCTGTCACGCAAACGCTCGAGATAGAACGGCTCCTCCATCACCGAGCGGGTGGCGAGCAGCAGCGGGCGTTTGGCGCCCCCGTCCTGCAGGGCTGCACCAAGCGCATCGGCGATATGGATCACACCGACACCGCAAGCCGCTTCAACCGACGGCGCAACACGATGCATCAGATTGGAGCAGATCAACAGGCAATCAGCCCCCGAAGCTTCGAGCTTGCGCCCGGCATCGGCCAGCCTGCGCCCGGCCTCCGGCCAGCCTTCCTCGGTCTGCAATGCCGCTATTTCGGCAAAGTCGAACGAGTGCAGCAGCAATTTGGCCGAATGCAGACCGCCGAGAACCTCACGCACCCCGCGGTTGATTTCCGCGTAATAAGTGGCAGTCGATTCCCAACTCAACCCGCCGATAAGACCGATTGTCTTCATTGCCGATCACCTGATTGCCGATTGAACGGGCCCCGATTAAACGAGAGCCGATTAAACGAGAGCTTTGCCCTTGCTGTCGATGACCGAGCCGATATCCTGCGCGGCATCGGCCAGGATCATCTCGTTATGGGCCTTGCCCGACGGGATCATCGGGAAGCAGTTTTCCTTTTTATCGACCAGACAATCGAACAGCACCGGCAGCGGACTATCGATCATTTCCATGATCGCCTCGTCGAGCTTGGCGGGATCGGAGCAGCGGATGCCCTTGGCCCCGTAGGCTTCGGCCAGCTTGACGAAATCGGGCAGCGATTCCGAATAGCTTTCGGAATAGCGCGAGCCGTGCAGCAATTCCTGCCACTGGCGCACCATGCCCATATATTCGTTGTTCAGGATGAAAATCTTGACCGGCAAACGATATTGCATGGCGGTCGAGAGCTCCTGGATATTCATCTGGATCGAGGCCTCACCGGCAATATCGATCACCAGCGCGTCTGGATGGGCCATCTGCACGCCGATGGCGGCAGGGAAGCCATAGCCCATCGTGCCCAGACCGCCCGAGGTCAACCAGCGGTTCGGCTCCTCGAAGCGGAAATACTGCGCGGCCCACATCTGGTGCTGACCGACTTCCGTGGTGACATAGACGTTGCGGTCTTTGGTCAGTTCGTACAGGCGCTCGACCGCATATTGCGGCTTGATGGTCTCTTTGTTCTGGTGATAGGCCAGACACTGGCGCTGGCGCCATTCACCGATCTTGTCCCACCACATGCCGAGGGCCTTGCGGTCAACCGTCGGATTGGCCTTTTTCCATGCCGTCAGCATGTCGGCCAGCACAGAGCGGCAATCGCCGATGATGCCGATATCGGCCTTGACGTTTTTATTGATGGAAGACGGATCAATGTCGACGTGGATCTTTTTGGAACGGGGCGAAAACGCGTCGAGCCGTCCGGTGATGCGGTCATCGAACCGCGCACCGATGCAGATCATCACGTCGCAATCATGCATGGCCAGATTGGCCTCATAAGTGCCGTGCATGCCCAACATGCCGAGCCACTGGTCATTGGCAGCCGGATAGGCACCCAGACCCATCAGGGTCGAGGTGATGGGATAGCCGGTCAACTGCACCAGTTCGCGCAGCAGGCTGGAGGCTTCCGGCCCGGCATTGATCACGCCACCGCCGGTGTAGAACACCGGACGCTTGGCCTTGCCCATCAATTCCACCGCAGCCGCGATCTTGTCCTGATCGCCATTGACGCGCGGACGATAGGTCTTGTGCTGGTTGTCGAGCGGGCGGGCATATTTGCCTTTGGCAAACTGCACATCCTTGGGAATATCGATCACCACCGGGCCGGGACGGCCATTGGAGGCCACGAAAAACGCCTCGTGCAGAATGCGTGGCAGATCCTCGATCGAGCGGACCAGATAATTGTGTTTGGTGCAATGGCGGGTAATGCCGACCGTGTCACATTCCTGGAAGGCATCCGAGCCGATCAGATGTGTGGGTACCTGACCAGTGATGCAGACCAGCGGAATGGAATCCATCATCGCGTCGGTCAGGCCAGTCACCGCATTGGTTGCCCCAGGCCCCGATGTGACCAGCACGCAACCGACCTTACCGGACGAACGGGCATAGCCTTCTGCCGCATGGACTGCCGCCTGCTCATGCCGGACCAGCACGTGATTGACCACCTCCTGCTGGAAAATCGCGTCATAGATGGGAAGCACCGCACCGCCCGGATAGCCGAAAATCCGGTCGACCCCCTGGTCCTGCAGGGCCTGGATCACCATTTCAGCGCCGGTCATTTCCTTGCTCATGTCTCGCTCCGTTGTCTCAACCGAATTGTCTGGTCAGAATGTCTTGATCGTGTGGGGTCTGGTCTGGTTTGGTCGTCAGCAGGATGGCCCAATAAAAAAGCCCCGCTCGGGGGGCTTCAGGGTCAGCGCCAGTATCGGGTAGCCGGTCTATCGACCGTCCCGCTCCTGACGCCATCTTACTACAAGCTGCAACCGTGCCATTGCGTGAGTTTCCCCGAAATTCATCCGATCATGCTAATCACGCTTTTGTCCGGCGTCAAGCACAAGATCATGGGTCTTTGTGCGGGGCGGTCCAAGCCTGTTGTGGGGATGGGACTGTCTTAAGCAGGCTCTCGATCCGTACCTGCGCCCCATCCGGTGTCATCCAGATAAAATCGGGGGCCTGATGGCGGAACCAGGTGTGCTGGCGTTTGGCATAGCGGCGGGTATCGGCCTTGCCTTTGTCGATAGCCTGATCCATCGACAGTTCCCCGCGCAAGGCGGCCATCAATCCGGGCACGCCATGCGCCCGCATCACCGGCAAAGTCGGATCGAGCCCGAGACTGGCCAGGGCCTCGACCTCTTCCAAGGCACCCTCGCGCATCATCTGTTCGAACCTCGCGTCAATCCGCGCGCGCAGCACGTCACGGTCGGGCTCCAGAAACACCGCCAGACTGCGGGCCGGATCGACCACCGCACCATGGCGGGGCCCCTGAAAAGAGCGGATCGAACGACCTGTCGCCTCGAACACTTCCATGGCGCGGATCACCCGTTGCGGATCGGTGGGGTTCAGGCTCGAGGCGGTTTCGGGGTCGCAGGCCAGCAGGCGGGCATGCAGGGCTGTCACGCCGATCTCGGCTTCCAAAGCGCGGATTCTGGCGCGCACAGCCTCGGGCACAGCTGGAATATCGGACAGGCCTTCCGTGAGTGCGCGGAAATACATGCCCGTGCCGCCGGTCACGATCGGCAATTGCCCCTGCGCCGTAATCTTGCCCAAGGCGGCAGTGGCATCGGCAAGCCAATGGGCGACCGAATAGGGCTGGCCGGCACCGACATGGCCAAACAGCGCATGGGGAACCTCGGCTTCCTCCTCCACGCTCGGACGGGCTGTCAACACACGCAAAGGCTGATAGATTTGCATGGAATCCGCATTGACCACCACACCATCCAGCTTTTTAGCCAAATGGATGGCAAGAGCGGACTTGCCGCTTGCCGTCGGTCCTGCGATGAGAAGGGCTTGCATGCGGGTCTGCATCACCCTGCCCCATGCGGATTGAATACACGCAAACCGAAAAAGAAGACCCGATCCATGTCCGTCACTGTTGCCACACTCGTTGCCAATCCTCTGACACCCTGCCTCAGCGATGCCCTGATTAGGCAGGCGGTGCAAGCCTTGCCTGCACAGACCGAGCAAAAAATCCTCGATCGGGGCATTGCCGCCGATCTGGTGTTCGAGAGCGATGGCAGTGCCGACCATGGCAGATGGGCCGAAGCGATCCGCCAAACCTTGGGGGATGCACCTGTCGATGTCATCGTGCAGCCGGCAGAGTATCGCCGCAAGCAGCTGTTTCTGGCCGATATGGATTCAACCATGATCGGGCAGGAATGTATTGACGAATTGGCCGATTTTGTCGGCCTGAAAGCCAAGGTCTCCGCGATCACCGAGCGCGCCATGCGCGGCGAACTGGATTTCGAACCGGCCTTGCGCGAGCGTGTGGCCCTTCTGGAGGGGCTTGATCTCGCTGTGATCGGGCAAATCCTGCAAAGCCGCATCACCTATACCCCGGGCGGGCGGGCGCTGGTGATGACCATGAAAGCCCATGGCGCCTATACCGCTTTGGTTTCGGGCGGATTTACGCTGTTCACGGGTCCGGTCTCGCTGCATCTGGGGTTTCACGAGCACCGGTCCAACAGCCTGTCGCTCCATGCGGGCAAGCTGGCGGGACGGGTCGAAGATCCCATTCTGGGCAAAGAGGCCAAACGGGCCAGCCTGATCAGCCTGCGCGATGCGCGTGGCCTCCATCCCTCGCTGACCATGGCAATCGGTGACGGGGCCAATGATCTGGCCATGCTGGGCGAGGCCGGCTTAGGCGTGGCCTTCTACGCCAAACCTGCCGTGGCGGCTGCGGCCCATGCCCGCATCAATCATGCCGATCTGACAGCCCTACTTTATGCCCAAGGCTATCGCAAAGACGAATTTTCCGGCCTCTGAAACTAAAAAATCCCGGACCAACGGCCCGGGATTTTGAAGTCCGATCCGGCCGACCGGCCGACATGTTCAAAGCCTATTCAATCGACACCGCGACAAAACGGGTATCGCCCTGCGCATTGGAGACCAGCAACAGGACGGATTTCTTGCCGTCCTTCTTGAGGGTGTCGATCCGCCGGGCCAAAGCGTCGGGGGATGTCGCGGGCTCCTGCTGCACTTCGACGATCACATCTCCGGCGGTGATGCGCTTGTCGGCAGCAACGGAATTGGGCTCAACCTTGGTCACGATCAAGCCTTTGACGCTGTCCTTGACCGAGAATTTCTTGCGCAAATCATCCGACAACGGCTGAACATCCATGCCCGCGATTTTACGGCTCAGGGTGGGCGGGTTCTTCTCGGATTTGCTGTCATCCATTTTTGACTGCTTCTCGGTCTCCTGCAACCGTTCAAGCCTTGCGGTCTTGGTCAATTCCTTGCCCTTGCGCATCACGACGATATCGACGGTTTTGCCGACAGCGGTCTGGCCGACAAGCCGAGGAAGGTCTTTGGATTCTTTCACATCGCGCCCGTCAAATTTCAAGATCACATCGCCGGCCTCGATCCCGGCGGGTTTGGCTGGACCTTTGGGATCGACATCGGCCACCAAGGCTCCGCGTGCGGTGCCCAGACCGAGGCTCTCGGCGATGGTCTCGTCGACATTCTGGATGCGGACACCCAGCCAGCCGCGCCGTGTCTCGCCGAACTGGATCAGCTGTTCCACAACGCCCTTGGCCATGGTGGACGGCACCGAGAACCCGATGCCGATCGAGCCGCCGGTGGGGGAGAGAATGGCCGTGTTGACGCCGATCACCTCGCCCTGCAGGTTGAACAGCGGACCACCCGAATTGCCCTTGTTGATGGCGGCATCGGTCTGGATATATTGGCCGTAGGAATTGTCGGAAATATCACGGTTGCGCGCCGAGACGATCCCGGTTGTCACCGTGCCGCCCAGACCGAACGGATTGCCGATGGCGACAACCCAGTCGCCCAGACGGGCCTTGTCGGAATCACCGAATTTCACGGCTTTCAGCGGTTTGTCGGATTTGACCCGCAACACGGCAAGGTCGACCTTGGTATCGCGGCCGACCAATTCGGCTTTCAGACGCGTGCCATCGGTCAGAATGACGGTGATCTCGTTGGCATCGGCGATCACATGATTGTTGGTCACCACAATACCGGAAGCATCAATAATGAAGCCGGAACCGAGCGAGCTGGACTTGCGCTGCGGACGCTGGCCACCGCCTTGACCACCACCCTGCTGGCCATTGGGACCATTCGGGCCGAAGAACTCCTCGAAGAAGTCCTGGAACGGCGAACCGGGCGGCAATTGCGGCAGTTGCACCGAGCGTTGCTCGCTGACCGTGGTTGAGGCCGAAATATTGACAACGGCATCAAGCACCTGATCGACCACATCGGCCAGACTGTCCGGCCCGCGTGCGGCTGCCGATGCTGGCAGGGAGGCAACAGGCGACAACAGCAATGATACGGCCAGTAAGGCCCCGATCACCGCACGGGAATAGCGCATAGGCGCAATAGCAGGAAATTTCATAGGACAGGCTCCAATTGTGAAAGTCGTTGGTGGCCCCCCGCCACTTCCGGACGTCACGCACATCATCCCACAATTAGGGCGGAAGAACGGCAGCCCTCCGACACCTATGGTGCCGATGCGGGATTAATACGCGTGACGGATATAAAACACGATCCCGAGTCCGATACAGGCGGCGATCAGCCCCACCGCCCGCATCCGCCCTTCGGTTGATTCCAGCACATCCTCGATCCGCGCCCGCACGAAGCCCGGAAAGGCGGCAAACAGCAGGCCCTCGATGAAAAGCACAAGGCCGATGGCCGAGAAGAAATCATCCATGGAAAATCTCCTCTCTTATCGGCTTCTTATGGTTTGGCTGCTGGCGCTGGATTGGTATTCGAGCGCGCGAAGGGATCACGCAAATACCGGAAAAACTCGTGATCCGGATTGAGGATCATCCGCGTTTCACCGGGTCGCAAGGCAATTTCATAAGCCTGCATCGAGCGGTAGAACCGGAAGAAATCGGGATCCCGTGTAAAGGCGTCTGCCAGAATACGGTTTTTCTCGGCATCGCCCTGCCCGCGCAATTCTTCGGATTTCCGCATGGCATCGGCGCGCAGCACCGTCACATCGCGATCAGCCCGCGCGCGGATGGTTTGGGAGACCTGCGAACCATTGGCCCGGATGTCTGCGGCTTCACGTTGGCGCTCGGTCTGCATGCGCTGGAACACCGCCTGCGAGTTGGGAGCCGGCAAATCGGCGCGACGCAACCGGACATCGATCACTTCTATGCCGAGCCCCAGCGCCTCGCGATTGGCATCCTCGCGGATTTTGACCATCAATTTGGCACGATCGGTGCGCACCACGGCCATGAAACTGGCTTCCGCCAGCACCGTGCGGACAGTCGAATTGACGATGGAGGCCAGACGCATATTCGCACCGGTTACATTGTTGACGCTCTGGTAGAAGCGCAACGGATCGGTGATGCGGTAGCGGGTAAAGGCATCAATCACCAACCGTTTCTGGTCGGCGGCAATGACTTCCTGCTCCTGCAATTCCAGATCCTGGATGCGGTTGTCGAAGAACACCACATTCTGGACGAACGGAATCCGCCAATACAGACCTGGCTCCGAAATCGGGGCCCGGACGATTTTACCCAACTGGAATACCAATGCGGATTGCGTCTGGTGCACCGTGAAAGCGGCAGAAAAAAGCAACAAGGCTGCTATGCTGACCAGCACCAGCCATCCCATGCGCGAGGTCGAGCTCATTTTGGCGCTCCCTGGTTCCGCTTCAACTCGGGCAAAGCCATATAGGGCACAACGCCCTGTCCTGTATCGCGGTCGATAATCACCTTGTCGATATTGCCCATCACCTTTTCCAGCGTCTCGAGATAGATCCGCTGGCGGGTCACATCCGGTGCCTTCTTGTATTCGTCATAGACTTGCGTGAAACGGCTGGCCTGCCCGTTGGCTTCGGCGACCACGCGTTCACGATAAGCCTCGGCCTCCTGAACGATTCGCGCCGCCTCGCCGCGCGCTTCGGGCACGACACGGCTGGCATAGGTTTCGGCCTCGTTGCGCAAGCGGTCCTGATCCTGACGCGCGGCCTGCACATCACGGAAGGCTTCAAGCACCTGTCCGGGCGGATCGACCTTCTGCAGCTGCACCAAACGCACTTCCACACCGGCTTTGTAATTGTTGAGAACATCCTGGATGAGATGTTTCACTTCGGCTTCGATCGCCGAACGATCAGTGGTCAGCACCAGCTGGATATTGCGCCGTCCGATCACTTCGCGCATGGCGGCTTCCGCCACCGCCCGCACCGAGCCTTGCGGATTGCGGATATTGAAGGCGTAATCCGCCGCCTTGGCCGGATTGATCTGCCATTGAACGGCAAAATCGACATAGACGATGTTTTCGTCACCGGTCAGCATCAGACTGGAGGGATCGCCGCGTCCGGTGCGGTTGTCGGACACACCGACACCGACATCGGTGGTATTGACCGCCGTCACGCGTGGCTTGATGACCGAGCCGACAGGGGCGGGCCAGTTATAGTTCAAGCCCGGCTGGGTCGAGCCTTCATACCGGCCGAACACCAGATTAAGGCCGATCTCGTCGGGATGGACGATGTAAAGGCCTGTGGCCATCCAGCCGACCACGACCAAAGCCCCGATCAGCGAGCCCCCGCGGCCCGACATCGGCCCGTCGGGCATCAAATTCTTCAGATGGTCCTGCCCCTGCTGGAACAGTTGGTCCAGTCCTTGTGGACCCTGACCACCGCCGGATGATCCGCCACCCCAGGGGCCCTGACCACCCGGACCGAACCCTTTATTGCCTGACCCCTTCGGGTCGGACGGGCCGGAACCAGACTTTTTCCCCCATGGCCCACCGCCATCGCCTTGATTGCTCCACGGCATGAAGTCTTCCCTTTTTGTCTTGCCAAACAGCGCCTGACGGCGAGTTTGTGAAATCCTTACCCATGAAGTGGGGTCTTATTTGTTATTCGTCAACGGTCTGTCGCACTTTCATGTTCCGACACGCTGATAATCGACAAAAGAGTAGGCATATTGGTCTCTCGGACTACTGGAAAAATCATCTTTCGAGATCACTTTAAAAAGACTTTTATCCCAAACGGGAAAAAAAGCATCCCCATGCGGACTGGCATGGACTTCTGTGAGATGCAGACGCTCGGCCAGCGGCAGGGTTTGCGCATAGATCTCGGCCCCGCCGACCACCGCAATGCCCGAAGCCTGCATCGCCGTTGCCAGATCCCGGCACAGGTCCAACGCACCGGCGAGCGTATGGGCCACATGCACGCCTTCGGCGGCAAAACCGAGATCACGGGTCAGCACCACGGTTTCGCGCCCAGGCAAGGCCTTGCCGATCGATTGGAAGGTCTTGCGCCCCATCAGCATCGGATGACCCAGGGTCAGTTGACGGAACCGTTTCAAATCCGACGACAGCTGCCAGATCAGCCGGTTATCGTCCCCGATCACTCCGTTATCGGCAATGGCAGCCAGAACAAAGACAGGCAGGCTCATGCTTTGGCATCCACTTCGGGATGGCCTGTATAGGGGCCATGCCCCGCCAACCGCCACAAGGCCTGATCCGACACCCTGCAGATGGTCCATTCCTCCATCAATTCGGCACCAAGACCTTTATAAAAAGCGATGGACGGCTCGTTCCAGTCGAGAACGGACCATTCGAGCCGGGCCAGTCCTTCGCTGATGCAACGCTGGGCCAGACGGTGCAAGAGGGCCTTGCCCAAGCCTTTGCCGCGATGTTCGGGCTCGACAAACAGATCCTCGAGATAGATGCCGTGGCGACCCCGGAAGGTCGAGAAATTATAGAACCAGACCGCCAGCCCCACCACCTGCCCGTCCTGTTCCGCCACATCGCAGAACAACCTTGGATTGGGGCTGAACAGAGCGTCGGAGATCATCTCCTCGGTGGCATCGACCGCATCGAGCAGATGCTCGTAATCGGCCAGCGCGAGGATCAAGGCAAAGATGCGCGGCGCATCGGCAGGATCGGCGGGGCGGATCATGTTTGACATTTGGCTCATGATTAAACCGCAACAGGTGCGCGGATCAGCGGGTGCGGATCATAGCCCTCGATCGCCACATCCTCGAAAGTGAAATCGAACACGGAACGCACATCGGGATTGAGTTTGAGCTGCGGCAAGGGCCTGATCTCGCGCGACAACTGCAATTGAGCCTGTTCGAGGTGGTTCAGATAGAGATGCGCATCGCCGAAGCAATGGACAAAATCTCCCACCTCAAGCCCGCTGGTCTGGGCCACCATATGGGTCAACAGGGCATAGCTGGCAATGTTGAACGGCACGCCGAGGAAAATATCGGCCGAGCGTTGATAGAGCTGGCACGACAGCTTGCCATCGGCCACATAGAACTGGAACAAACAATGGCACGGAGCCAGCGCCATCCTGTCGAGATCGGCAGGGTTCCATGCACTGACAATCAGGCGGCGGGAATCGGGATTGCGGGCAATCTCGTCGACCAGCCAGCGGATCTGGTCGACCGTGCCGCCATCCGGCTTGGCCCAGGACCGCCACTGCTTGCCATAAACCGGACCCAACTCTCCGGTCGCATCGGCCCATTCATCCCAGATCGACACGCCATGGGCTTTGAGATAGGCAATATTGGTGTCGCCTGCCAGAAACCACAACAATTCGTGGATAATGGACTTCAGATGCAGTTTCTTGGTGGTGACAAGCGGAAACCCCTTGGCCAGATCAAACCGCATCTGGTGCCCGAACACCGACAGGGTGCCGGTTCCGGTGCGGTCGGTCTTGCGTGCGCCCTCATTCAAGACGCGGCACAAAAGATCATGATAGGCAAGCATGGCGTTTCGATTCTCCCTCGACGGCCTGCACAATACGCCAGTCTTTTTCGACAAGCAAAAGCCGGTTGGCGGTTTTTATCCCGATCAGGCCTTTCACAGGACACAATCTACCCCTATATTGGGTCTGTCGTCGCAAGATGACTATGGCGATAAACGGACATCGAAATAAACCATTCGGACCCGGGGGCGGTACCCGGCGCCTCCACCCGAACCCAGCCGGCCATCATATTGGCCTGTCTAGCTGGGCTCCGGCGGGGGCGAAACAGGATCGACGAGGGTGTAAAGGGTGCTCTTTTGCTCGGCATGGTTCCACCGTTACCGGACCTTTCTATAGTTGCCAATGACAACTATGCTCCGGTTGCTGTCGCCGCTTAAGCGGTGCTGGTGCCGAAATCAAAGTCCTTGCGTTTAGCCGCGTAAGGCGGGGCTCGGAGGTGCCTGGCAACAGAAACCTCCACTTTCTTCCTCTGCTCGTCGGGGCACCTCCTGTTTTTGATCGAAAAGAGTTGGGTGCCTGGCAACAGAAACCTCCACTTTCTTCCAGCTTCTTAAAATTTCTGAAAGACTGTCTGGCCCGCAAGACTAAAATATGTGCGCCATGACAATTCGTGCCTGTTGATAACAAGCCCCCTCCACATTTGCGTGCGACTCACTATAGTGCTTGCCCATGACCAATGATGAAAACACCCATGACCTGATCCGCTACGACCTGCTGGTGCAGGACGCCTTGCGTTCCGTGGTCAAGACCGTGCTGACCGATGCGGCCCAAAACGGCCTGCCGGGCAATCACCATTTCTTTATCACCTTCCGCACCGATATGCCGGGCGTGAAGATTGCCGACCATGTCCGCGCCAAACACCCCGAGGAAATCACCATCGCCTTGCAGCACCAGTTCTGGGACATGCGCGTCGGCGATGACTTTTTCGAGGTCGGTCTGTCGTTTGGCGGCGTCCCCGAACGGCTCTATGTGCCATTCGATGCACTGACAGGATTTTGGGATCCATCGGTGGATTTCGGCCTCAAATTCGAAATGGCCATGGACAGTGAACCCGACAATGACGAGGACACTCAGCACGGCCCCTCAAAAGACGGTTCGGGACAGGCTGCGGATAAAGACGAGGACGCCGATCGCACGGCAGCCGTTGTCAGCCTCGATGCCTTCCGCAAAAAGACCTGATCTGGGAAGGCCCCCGGCATGACAGCCGACGTCATCAATCTCCGCCAGTTCAAACGGGCCAAGGCCCGCGAGGACGAAGACCGTCAGGCCGCGGTCAACCGTGCGGCCTTCGGCCGCACCAAAGCCCAGCGTATTCTGGAAAAAACCCGCGCCCTGCAGGACAAGTCCAAGCTGGATGCGCATGTGCGCGATGACACCGCCAGCCCGTCCGATCCGGCATGAGCGGCATCAGCAAACGCTCCATTGTTATTGCCGGACACAGCACCAGCGTCTCGCTGGAACCTGAATTCTGGGACGGGTTGAAAGCCATCTCGGTCAAACGCAGGACCAGTCTGGCGGCACTTGTCGCAGACATCGACAGCAAGCGCAGCAGCGCCAATCTGTCATCGGCCTTGCGGCTGGCGGTCCTGGCCTTCTATCGCGACGAACAAACGGCATCCGATCCGGCCTGAGCCGTTTTATTGCTTTTTGGGGCCGTCGATCAGTTTTTCGGCCTCGGCATCCACCGCACGCATGGTCAAAGCGGCAAATATCGCTGAAATATTGATGTCGCGCTCGACAGCCGCCCCGACAGATTGACGCAGTTGGACGAGCAATTCGGGTGCCGGACCCTTCCAGCCCTTGGGCGCGGGGACAAGCAGGCTGGCCTTGGCCTCCCATTGCGGATTGCGCAGATCGAACTGGCCACTGGCCTGCAAGGTCGGCACCCCACTGCCCTCATTGACCTGCCCGGCCATATGGATCAGCGACAAGCGTGCCAGACCGTCTGTGACTGTCAATGGGGCCTCGGCCAGCCGGAAGCGGAAAGGGGCGGCTTTCAATTCCTGCAAAAGCTCGGCCTTCAACCTCAACGGCTCGGGTATCGCATGATTGGCGGCAATCACCCGCAGCACGGCATCCGGATCAAGGGCGGCAATACGTCCGTCACGCCAGACCAGCTTGCCCGCACCGCTGGTGTGACTGACCAGATCCGCAATGCTGTCGCCTGCCGCACCCAGATCGAGATCGAGATCGAGCCGTCCCGCCAGCCCGCTGTCAACGCCCGACAGCGTGGTCCAATCGCTGTTGCGCAAGGCCAGATGCGCGGTCACCCCCGCACGTCCCCCCTCGCGCTTCACGCGCATCAGGCCGCTGGCCTGCCCTTCGGCCAGAGCGGCCTGTTCCAGCGCAAGGCCGAACTGGTCATTGTCGCGGGTCAACCGCAACACCGCATCCCTGGCCTCGACACCCGCACCGAAATCGAAGGATTTGAGGCGCAACGCGATCGAACTGTCCACCGCAGCAGTCGGAGCAGCAGCAAACCGCGCACTTGGCCAGAGCGAACCCGGGCTGGGTGGCGCCAAAGTCCCAAGTGCCAAAGGCAGGATATCGGTCAATGACAGCCGGTCCAGCAACAAGGTCCCTTCGACACGGTTGTCTTCGGTCAGGATAGCCAACTCACCGCCCAAAGCCGCACCGGCCACCGATCCCGTCACGGGCCCGAAGCTGAAGCGACCCTCGCCGAGCCGGATCGGCCCCGACAGCTCAACCGGCCAAGGCTTGCCAGACTGTCCAGACAGCCCCAAAGACTGCACCAAAGGTGCCAGATCGGCACCGTTCAAGACCATCTTACCCGACATCTCGCCATTCTGGCGGCCGAGATCGGCGGCAAGCGTCATATTTGGCATCAGGAAGCGGACTGCATAGCGGGACGCAGCCAGATCGATTTCGGCAGCGATCCGTCCCGTCTCGGGCGCGACGAGCACCGGAACGGCCAGACCAAGCTGGCGCAACAGCACCGGGAAAGAGGAATGATCGAGCGACACCGTACCCTTGAAGCCCGCAAGGCCTTTTGCCGCGGGCATGTCGCCGGTCATGGCGACCTGGGTGCCCGCAGCACGGCCCGACAGGCTCAAACGCTGGCGCGCCCCGCGCGTCGCGGCTTGGTCGATCGTCAAATCGAGCGACAGAGGCACCCATTCATCGGCCCGGCGCAACACTGCATAGGACAGATCGGGCGGCAGGAACCGGCCGAACAGCGCAGCCAGCATCCTCAACCGGCGGGCATCGATATGCAGAGATAGCGTGCCCCCTTCCTCCGACAAACGGCCGCCGCCGGTTAGGCGGGTTTCGTTGCCGTCATTGTAATCGAGCCGGTCAACCCGAAAACCATTGGCATCCCCGAAAATACTGGCCGTCAAACGACCCGTCGCGGTTTCTCCGCCCACCCGAATGGCGCGCGCCTCGATGGCCAGCACAAGGTCGCTCGAGCCAAGTGCCAGTGCCAGCGGCGACAGATCAGGCAGATCGTCCACCGTGAGACGCTCCGAGGCGATCTGCGCCTCAAGACGCGGCCTCTGGTTTCCATCGCCAGGGGTAAAGCGGACAAAGCCCGCAAGGCTCGATTGATCGAGAGTCAGCATTTTGATGCGGCTGGCAAATACGCCTGTTTCCAGTGTCACCTCACCATCGAACTGGATTTTACGCAGTGATCCCAAAGGCCGGAACGCTGCCGCCTCCTTGGCTGCCACACCCTCCTGCTCGCCCCCGGCGGAGCGACCCGAGAACCACTGTGCAAAACGGGTGGGATCATCCACCTGCCATTGGACGGGACCGGAGAAGCGCAGATCGCTCACTTTTCCGATATCGCCTTTGGCACTCAACTGGCTGCGACCGGGCAAGCCGACGCTCAATTCAGTCAGTTTACCGCCACGCGGTCCGATCTCGAGACCCAGCGCCAGATCGCGCAGGCTTTCGGACCCAAGCGTCAGGCTCTGGGTCTGGTAGCGCAGCTGGGTTGTGACAGGACTGGGTGAGCGACCGACCCCGCTTGCAGGCTGCAACGCCCCCAGCCAGGCCTTCATGATCTCGGGCAGACGCGCCCCGCCGGCCTTGCCGGCCACCGGAAAATCCAGGTCAAGCGTGCGGCTGCTCAGATCCAACTGCAACAGCGGTTGTCCGGTCAGATCGAAAGTCCCCGAACCATTGGCTTTCAGACCCGTATCGGGACCGCCATCGATCTCCAAGCCGTCAAAGTCGAAATGCCGTCCGAGCCCCGCCACATGGGTGGTCGCTGTCCATTGCCGGGCTTCGTTGCCTGTGGCCGTTTGCAGGTCATAGCGTGCGCTGATGGTCAATTGACCGTCGATCTTGTTCTGCCCTGACCAGTAGCGCCCGTCAAAAGCCAGGGACCGGCCCCGCTGCTCGGTGACAGACAGGCCGAGACGCACCGAGCCATCGGCTTCGGGTGACGAGGTCGCCAGACGCAGATCGACCGGATGCCCGTCAAGCGCACCGCGCCCGCTGATCCGCCAGGGCCCTGCCAGAGTGGCAGCCTGAACATCCAGTTCCAATCCAGTAAGGATAAAGCCCGAGCCGCCAATCCCGTCATCGACCAGCAGGGTCGAGCGGGTAACGACGAAATGCTCGACAGCCACCGGACGGTCGGCAGCAATCGGCGCGAGACCGGTGGCCCCGGAGCCCGCCATCAGGCTCAAACCGCCCGTCCTGTCATAGCGCAGGTCGAACCGTCCGGCCTCGAGCCGGGCATCGATGATCTGGACCTCGCCTTTGAGCAGTGAGACCGGCGCGATTTCAAGGCTCAGTCCATCGGCCGAAAACACCGGACGATCCGCCAATTCGCCGAAACTGACCCCTTTGAGATCGAGCACCGGCGTGGGCAGCAACCGCACATCGATGGTGCCCGAAACCCTGACGCGCTGGCCCAGCACCGCAGACAATTCGCGTTCGACCAGTGCCCGCTGGGCATTCCAGTCGACCATCATCGGGCCGACAAGCGCCGCCAGAATCAGCACGATCATTGCCGCAGCAAAGGCTGTCAGAATATCACGCACTCAACGGCTCCTGCCTGTTCCCTTGGCTGACCGCCTCATGCGGCAGGCAGCACCTTGCCCGGATTCATGATACCCAAAGGGTCAATCACACCCTTGATACCACGCATGATGTCGAGCGCGGCATCGGAATGTTCCATGCCCATATATTTCACCTTGTGCTGGCCCACCCCGTGTTCGCCGGTGCAGGTGCCTTCCATCGCCAAAGCGCGTTTGACCAAACGTTCGAGAAACGGCTTGACCTTGGCCATTTCGGCCTCGTCATCGGGGAAAAACAGCAGGCCGAGATGGAAATTGCCATCCCCGACATGGCCGACGATCGGGGCCGGAATTCCGGTCTCGGCAATATCGATCTGCGTGGCCTCCACACATTCGGCCAGACGCGAAATCGGCACGCAGACATCGGTGGCCACCGTTTGCGCACCGGGGCGCAGCGTGAACGAGGCCCAATAGGCATCATGGCGCGCCTGCCATAATTTGGTGCGCTCTTCCGGCTTGGCCGTCCACTGGAACGGCCCGCCGCCGAATTCGCTGACAATCTCGCCGAATTGTTCGGCCTGTTCCTTCACCCCGTTTTCAGTGCCATGGAACTCGACAAACAGCAGGGGTGTTTCGGGCAGACCGAGCTTGGAATAGAGGTTGAAGGCCTTGACCTGCAACTGGTCGGCCAATTCGATCCGCGCCACCGGGATCCCGCTCTGGATGGTGAGGATCACCGCGTCACACGCCGCTTTGACGCTGGGGAACGAACAGATCCCGCCTGAAATCGCCTCGGGGATCCCGTAAAGCTTCAAAGTGATCTCGGTAATGATGCCCAGCGTGCCCTCGGAGCCGATAAACAGGCGGGTCAGATCATAGCCCGCCGAGGATTTTTTAGCGCGCGAACCGATTTTGACGATCCGGCCATCGGGCGTCACCACGGTCAGCGACAGCACATTGTCCTTCATCGTGCCGTAACGCACCGCATTGGTGCCCGAGGCTCGGGTGGCTACCATGCCGCCGATCGAGGCATCGGCACCCGGATCGATCGGGAAAAACAGGCCCTGGTCGCGCAGGGTCTCGTTGAGCATTTTCCGTGTCACGCCGGGGCCGACCACGCAATCGAGATCCTCGGCATGGATGGCCACAATCGTGTTCATCTGGCTCAGATCGATGCAGACGCCGCCGATCGGCGCGTTGACATGGCCTTCCAGCGATGTGCCGGTGCCGAACGGAATGATCGGCATATGGTGGGCCGCGCACAGGGTCACGATCTCCGCCACTTCCTCGGTTGTGTGCGGCCAGACCACGATATCGGGAGCCTGTGTGACCAGATAGGTACGGGTATGGCCATGCTGTTCGCGCACGGCCTGTCCGGTCGCCGCACGGTTGGCAAAGCGTTCTGACAGCGCAGTCACCACCGTCTCGACAGTTTCAGCGGAAGGACGGGCACAGGTTAAGGGATCTGTTGGATGTGACATCGTGACTGAACTTTCTTATTTCAAAGACGCCGGACCGGAGGGTGCGGTCAACCCGTTTCCCTGGAGTTTATTTTGGCGGTCCGATTTGAACAAACTGTTAAACATTCCCGCATGATACTGGTGATATTCGTCAGAAGCTTTCCTCACCAAATTCTGCGCCTGTCCGCGCCCCTCGGCAAGGGAAAACCGGACTATCGGCACAACTCAGGTGGGGATGCTCCGTAAAAAAGGAATGATCGTGCCGACCAAAGCACCCGGCCATGTGTTTTTTTTCGCGCCCTTCGTCTCCTCGGTGATGCGGATCGAGCCGGCGTGGATCGACAGCAACGGCCATCTCAATATGGCCTGGTACCATCATGTGATGGACAGGGCGATCGATGAAAGCCTGCTGATCCTCGGCCTTGGCCCGGACTACCGGAGCCAGCGCAACGGATCGATTTTCATGGCCGAAACCCATGTGCAGTTCAAACGCGAACTGCTGGTCAACATGCCGGTGCGCACCTCATTACAACTGATCGATTATGACGAGAAGCGCATACACTACTGGTGCGAATTGCGCCATGCAGAAGAAGGCTGGCTGTCGGCCACCTCGGAGAACCTGTCACTGCATATCGATATGGGCGAGCGCAAGGTCTGCCCTTTCCCGCCCGACATCCTGACCAATCTGCAGGTGATGAAAGCCGCCCATTCGGCCCTGCCCAAGCCGGAACAGCTGGGGCGGGTGATGGGCATCCCCACCCACAAGGCCAGCGGCAGGCCCAATATCCACTGATGGCGCCTTCAAAAGCGATGAGCTGCGCACCATTGCGGAACGCGGGCAACATTCTGGCCGGTTGTGCCGTTTTCGTGATCGACAAAGCAACGTTTCTGCCGCATCTTGCGCGCAGATTCGTGAAATGTTCTCATCAAGTCTGGTTCTGTGTCTGGTCCCTTTAACCCGTTGATCGATCTTGACGCCCCCGCACCGCGCCCCGGTGGTCTGGCAGAGCGAGCGCGCGCCTCGGTGGCGGGTGCTGCTCCCTATCTCGACGGGCTGAATGCCGAACAACGCCGCGCGGTCGAAGTGACCGACGGTCCGGTGCTGGTGCTGGCCGGTGCCGGTACCGGCAAAACACGGGTGCTGACCACCCGCATCGCCCATCTGATTGCCACCGGACTGGCACGGCCCGGCGACATTCTGGCGGTCACCTTTACCAACAAGGCGGCGCGTGAGATGAAGGAGCGGATCGGCCACCTGCTCGGCTCGGTCGGCGAGGGCATGCCGTGGCTCGGCACATTCCACGCCATCGGCACCAAAATCCTGCGCCGCCATGCCGAACTGGTCGGCTTGCGCTCGGATTTCACCATTCTGGATACCGACGACCAGATCAGGCTGATGAAACAGGTTATCCAGGCCGATGACATCGATGAAAAGCGGTGGCCCGCCCGCGCGCTGGCCTCGTTGATCGACGGCTGGAAAAACCGGGGCCTGACACCGGACAAGGTGTCCGCAGGCGAGGCAGCCGCCTTTGCCAACGGGCGCGGCGGCAAGCTCTATGCCGCCTATCAACAGCGCTTGAAAGATCTCAATGCCGCCGATTTCGGCGATCTGCTACTCGAAAACCTGCGGCTGTTCCGTGAAAACCCCGATGTGCTGGTCGGGTATCAGGAACGCTTCCGCTATATGCTGGTGGACGAATACCAGGACACCAACGTCGCCCAATATCTGTGGCTGCGTCTGTTGGCGCAGGGCCGCCGCAATGTGGCCTGCGTGGGGGATGACGACCAGTCGATCTATGGCTGGCGCGGCGCCGAGGTCGATAACATCCTGCGGTTCGAACATGATTTTCCCGGTGCCACGGTGATCCGGCTTGAACGCAATTACCGCTCGACCGGCCATATTCTGGGTGCGGCCTCGCACCTGATCGCCCATAACGAGGGGCGGCTCGGCAAAACCCTGTTTACCGATGACGAGGCGGGCGAAAAGGTCACCATCACCGGCGCATGGGACTCCGAAGAGGAAGCGCGACTGATCGGCGAGGAAATCGAAGCCCTGCAGCACAAGGGCCACAATCTATCGGAAATGGCGGTTCTGGTGCGCATCTCCGCCCAAATGCGCGAAATCGAAGACCGTTTTGTCACGCTCGGCCTGCCCTATCGGGTGATCGGCGGCCCGCGCTTTTACGAGCGTGCCGAAATCCGCGATGCGCTGGCCTATCTGCGTTGCGTGGCCAATCCGACCCATGATCTTGCCTTCGAGCGGATCGTCAACGTGCCCAAACGCGGGTTGGGCGATGCCACCATCGAACAGGTCCATGTCTATGCCCGCGCGAACCGCCTGCCGATGATGGAGGCCGTCAGACAGTTGATCGAGACCGACGAGCTCAAGCCCAAACCGCGCAGCACCTTGCGGGAACTTACAGCCAGTTTTGCCCGCTGGTCGAGCCTGATCGACACGATGAAGCACAATGAACTGGCCGAAATGGTGCTCGAAGAATCCGGCTACACGGATATGTGGCAGAAAGAGCGGACACCGGAGGCGGCCGGGCGGCTTGAAAACCTCAAGGAACTCGTGCGCTCGCTCGAAGAATTTCCCGATCTCAATGCCTTTCTCGAACACGTTTCTCTGGTGATGGAGGCCAGCGAATCGTCTGACGGCGATCGGGTCTCGATCATGACGCTGCATGGCGCCAAAGGCCTTGAATTCGAAACCGTCTTTCTGCCCGGCTGGGAAGAGGCGCTGTTTCCCAACCAGCGCGCGCTCGACGAGAGCGGCAAGGCCGGACTGGAGGAGGAGCGCAGGCTTGCTTATGTCGGCCTGACACGCGCCAGACGGCGGGCCAAACTGTTTTTTGCCACCAACCGCCGCCTGCACGGCATGTGGAACGCCACGGTGCCGAGCCGTTTCATCGACGATCTGCCCGAAGCGCATGTCGAAATTACCGAGGCCCCGGCCGGTTACGGCTCCTATGGCTCCTCGCGCTTTGACCGGATGGGCAGTTTCCAATCCGCCTATTCCACCCCCGGCTGGCAGCGTGCCCAATCCTCGGGGCAGACTAGCCGGCAGGGTGGCCAATATGGTGGCGGATCGGCCTATGGCGCCTCCCAGGCCAGATCCACCCCCCGCCCGACAGCACCCGCGCAGATCGAAGGCGAAGTCGTAGCCCGCTCGGGTGGGCCCGCATCGGGATTTGCGCTCGGCAACCGGATTTTCCATGTCAAATTCGGCAATGGCACGGTGGTCAGTGTCGACGGCAACAAACTGTCCATCGATTTCGACAAAGCGGGCCGCAAAATGGTTCTGGAGAGTTTCGTCAAAGCCATTTGAGAGAGCGGGCTTGAGGGCCCGTTCCTTTTACGGATTTCAATTAAAAAAATTCACAACCTGTCGGAATCGGCAGGAGCTTTATCCGTATGTTGAATTACTATGTTTAAATAGCGGAACTGTTGACCCGCTTTATGGATGGTTGGAATTTGACACCCACATGTTCGACCGGCGCAGGGCCCTGGCCTCTTTTCCGGTTGCCACCATCCGCGTGAACGCGTTTGCCCGACCTTTGACACTGTGAGCCAGACGCTGCGTTTTTGAAAAACCGATGGCCCGACAATCGCGTCCTTTCCGGCGCGGATTGGTTGGGACTGAAACGGTTTGAGGGACCTTGCGCGTTATCCGCTGCTGTTGCCGGTTGATCCTGTTGTCAGCGAGACCACGCTGGCATTTTGCCAAATTCTGGACTTTTCCTCGAAATGGCCTGTGCTTTGCGGAGGGAACCCCTTGGAACAACCAATCAAAAAAGCGTTTTCCCACCAAAGCACCCGCTGTGGAACGCCCTTGCCGATAGCCCAGCCCGATGACCCCGGAGCATTAACCCAAGGGCTCTCGCCATGCATATCGACCGACCGGCTGACACCGCCGATCCCGAAGAGAGGGGTGACGGGCGCCTCCCCGCTCCGGACCCTGATCGAGACGGCACGCAATCCATTGGCGATCTGGACGCTCAACCATTTCACCCGATCGCATGTGACAAAAACCAAAAGCTCCGGAAGGACGACCATCACCGAAATCGCTCTGGGCCGTCCCGACCTGATCAGGCATGTGCTGGACAACAAGGCCGGTCGCTATGGATTTTTCTCGGGCAGCCTGCACTGCCATGACCTCAATCTGTCGGAAGGCATGGGAGCCAATCAACCGTTTGCCCAATCCATGGCGCAATTTTCCTTGCAGGCCTTGAACGGTTACTTCCCCGCGATGGAGACGGAAGCCAGTCTGCTGGCCGACAAACTTTTGGCCAGCCAACTCGATCGGGACATGCCGATTTCACCGGTCATGAGCGATGTGGTCAGCCGGATGATCCAGACCACGCTGCTGGCACAGGTGCCCGACATCGAAAGCCAGATGGTGATGCAGACCCTTGAAGCCTCGCTCGAAGCGACTGGCGCACGCGATGCCCTCACCTATCTTGATGTGCCGGCTTGGGTCCAGCGGTTGAGCGCAAGGCTCAATCAGGGCCCACGAGCCAAACTCAGGCAGACGGTCCTGCAACTGGTAAGCTCGCGCCGGAACAGGCGTGAATATGGATTGCCGCCGAAAACACCGGACCTGATCGGTGCGCTGATCAATGCCTTCCGCGCCAAGCCCGGCCTCGATGACCATGACGAGCAGATCACCAGCATGGTGATCGCAATTCTGTCGACCTGCTATGCCACAAGCTACCAAACGTTGGTATGGGCCTTGGCGTTGCTGGCTTGCGCGCCGGACATCCAGTCGAAATGCGCCGCTGAAGCCCGCACGCTCTGCGCCGACCCCGCCCCCATGAGCAGCAAGATCGAGGCGGCGCAGATGGTCAAAGCCGTGATCAGCGAGACCCTGCGGCTCTATCCGCCGGTGCCCGTGATGCGCCGGACGGTGCTGCAGGACGATCTCAACCATGATCTCGCCATCGCCAGGGGCAGCACGGTGCTGATTTCCCCTTGGGTTCTGCACCGCCACCACATGCTGTGGTATGATCCCGACAGTTTCATTCCCGAGCGGTTTTCGGGCGAGGCGCGCCACAGGATTGTGCCCTACACCTTCCTGCCGTTTGGCGGTGGCGAGCAGACCTGCATCGGCTTTGGCTATATGATGCAGGCCACACGTCTGGTGGTGCTGGCCCTGTTGAACCAGTTGACCGTGCACTATCCTGCAGGCCAGACCCTGCCTGTGCCGGTGCAGCGCGTTGGTTTGCTGCCGCAATCGCAGATCAGCCTGATTGTCCGCCCCCGGGGGCCTTAAACCGGGGATACCCCCGTGACAGATCGGCGTGAAAACGCTAAGACATGGTCATGCTTGAAGGTTTGCACCCCCAAAATCCCACCCATATGATGCGTCTCACCACCAACGAGCGTACAGCGCGCCGGGTGGCCGATCTGATCGTCGAGACGTTTGATCCGTCTGAAACGGCTTCTGCTGCCTTCGAGAACGAGGCGACACTGGCCTGGGAAGTCGAAGTCTATTTCGCTCGCCAGCCCGATGAACAGGCCATGCGCGATCTGGTCGAAATCGCCGCTGGCAAGGAGATCGCCGCCGCTGTCTATTTCGAAATTCTGGCTGAAAAGGACTGGGTCAAGGCCTCGCTCGACGGGTTGAGCATGGTCGAAGCCGGTCGTTTCGTGATCCACGGCAGCCATGACCGCTCCCGCGTCCCGCTCAACACGATCGGCATTGAGATCGAGGCGGCCTTGGCCTTCGGGACCGGCCATCACGGCACCACCCGCGGTTGCCTCTTGATGCTGGACCATATCCTGAAGCAGCGCCGCCCTGTGCATGTGCTGGATGTCGGCACCGGCACGGGCGTGCTGGCGATTGCTGCCGCCCGCGCCCTGCACCGGCCTGTTGCCTGCGGGGATATCGATCCGATTGCGGTCGAAGCAGCGGCCTCCAATGCCCGGCTCAACCGTGTCGGCACTCTGGTGCATCCGGTGGTGGCCAAGGGTATCGGCCATCCGGCCTTGAACCGTCCCTATGGCTATGATCTGATTTTCGCCAATATTCTCGCCCGTCCGCTGATCCGGCTGGCCCCGCACATCGCCTCGGTGGCAGCCAGAGGCGGGGATATTGTGTTATCGGGACTGCTTGACCGCGATGTGCCGGGGGTTCTGTCGGCCTATCGGGCGCAAGGATGGCACCAGTTGAGCCGCATCAATCTCGAAGGCTGGGCCTGTCTGCACCTCAAGCAAGGCGGAGCCGCAGCCAGACGGCAAGACTGACCAGTAGCAACGGGATGGACCAATGGCGCGGTTTCAGCAGTTCGACAGCAAGACCGACGGAACACAGGGCAAAGTGCGCTTGCAGGCCCTGCGGCAGGAACTGACCCATCAGGGACTGGCCGGCTTCATCATCCCGCGCACCGATGACTATCAAAGCGAATATGTGCCGCCCTGTGCGGAACGGCTGGCCTGGCTGACCGGCTTTTCCGGCTCCTGGGGCATGGCGGTGGTGTTGCAAAGCGATGCCGCCATTTTCGTCGATGGCCGCTATACGGTGCAGGTGCGCGAACAGGTGGATGTCGAAGCCTTTCCGCCCCGGCATCTGATCGAACATCCACCCGAATTATGGCTGGAAGAACGGCTGAAAGCCGGTGACAGGATCGGTTTCGACCCCAATCTGCATACGCTGGACGGCATTGCCCGCTTGCGCAATGCGGTCACACAGGCGGGAGCCTCGCTGGTGGCGGTGACCTCCAATCCGGTTGATGCCATCTGGCATGACCAGCCCTCGATCCCCCTTGCGCCCGTGGTGCTGCATGAGCACAGCCATGCCGGCGAGGAGACTTCGGACAAGCTCAAGCGTATCACCGAGAGGCTTGCCGCCTTCAAGGCCGATGCCCTGCTGGTCAGCGATCCGCACAATCTGGCGTGGATTTTCAATATCCGCGGTGGCGATGTCTCCCATACCCCCCTACCGCTCGGTCGTGCGGTCATTCCCGCCGAAGGGCGTCCGGTTCTTTTGCTGGATGGCCGCAAATTGTCCAACAGCGTTGCCGACAGCCTCAACCAGATCGCCGACATTGCCCATCCCGATACGCTTGATGCTGTGCTGGAACGCGTCAGCGCCGGCGGCAAGACCATCCGCGTCGATCAGGCCACGGCCCCCGTGCGGCTTATCACCCTGATCGAACAGGCCGGAGGAAAAATATCCAGCGGTCCGGATCCGGTCTCGCTGATGAAAGCGGCCAAAAATCCGACCGAACTGTCGGGCACGCGCGAGGCGCATCTGCGTGACGGCGTGGCGATGGTGCATTTCCTGCATTGGCTCGACCAGCACGGCCCGAAAGGCACAGAAACCGAAATCAGCGCGGCCGAAGCCCTCGAAGGCTTCCGCCTGGCATCGGGTGCGCTGGTGGATGTGTCATTTCCCTCGATCTCGGCGGCGGGCCCCAATGCCGCCCTGCCGCATTACCGGGTCTCGCACCAGACCAACCGACCGATTGCCGAGGGCTTCTATCTGATCGATTCCGGTGGGCAATATCGCGACGGCACCACCGACATCACCCGCACCATTGCCATCGGCACGGTCAGCGACGAGATGGCCGACCGCTATACCCGCGTCCTCAAAGGCATGATTGCCATTGCCCGCTCAGTATTTCCCAAAGGCACATCAGGCGCGCAGATCGATGCCTTTGCCCGCCAACATCTGTGGCAGATCGGGACAGATTTCGACCACGGCACCGGTCACGGTGTCGGCAGCTATCTGTCCGTGCATGAAGGCCCGCAGCGCATTGCCAAGATCGGCACCACACCCCTTGAAGCCGGCATGATCCTGTCGGATGAACCGGGCTATTACCGTGTCGACGCCTTCGGCATCCGGATCGAGAACCTGATTGTTGTCGAACCGCGCATCATCGCCGGCGCCGAGCGCCCGATGCTCGGGTTCGAGACCCTGACTTTCGTCCCGATTGATACCCGCCCGATCCAGCGCGACTTGCTGGGCTCAGACGACACGCAATGGCTCAATGCCTATCACCGGCAGGTCTGGGACAAATTGTCGCCGCGTGTCGAAGGTGACGTCAAACTCTGGCTGCAACAGGCCACCAAAGCGATTTGAGCGGCGGTGTTCAGCCGACCAGCGTAAACCACTCGTCTTCGGTGATGACATCGACACCGTGCTTGCGGGCATCGGCCAGTTTGGACCCTGCGCCGGGTCCGGCCACGACCAGATCGGTCTTCTTGGAGACCGAACCGGAGACTTTCGCCCCCAGACGCTCGGCCATCGCCTTGGCCTCGTCACGGCTCATCCGTTCCAAAGCACCGGTAAACACAACGGTTTTGCCCGATACCGGCGATTGGCTGGCCACCACTTCGGGCGGTTGCAAGGTCAAATGCGTCAACAGATCCGCCACCACTTCGCTGTTGTGCTGTTCGGTGAAAAAATCGACCAGAGCTTCCGCCATCACAGGCCCGATGCCGTCAATCGCTGTCAGGCTCTTGCGGGCCTCGCTGTCGGGTTCGCGGGCAGCAAGGGCGGTGTCGCGCAAGGCCTCGACTGTCGCGAAATGGCGGGCCAGCAATTTCGCGGTGGATTCACCGACATGGCGGATGCCCAGCGCAAAAATAAAGCGGTGCAGCGCTACATTGCGGCGCGCCGCAATCGCCGCAAACAGATTGCGCGCCGAGGTCTCGCCCCAGCCCTCGCGGTTTTTGAGCTTTTTCAGCGAGGCGGAATCGCGTGCTTCAAGCGTGAAAATATCCTGCGGACGCTGGACCAAGCCGTCGAGATAGAAGGCTTCGATCTGCCGCTCGCCAAATCCTTCGATGTCCATCGCATCGCGGGCGACAAAATGCCTGAGCCGCTCGACCGCCTGCGCCGGACAGATCAGACCGCCCGTGCAACGGCGCGCTTTGTCCTCTTTGCCGGCCGCATCGGCCTCGCGCACCGCATGCGAACCGCAAACCGGACAGGTTTTCGGGAAATCATAGGCCATGCTGTCGGGCTCGCGCTGCTCCAGCACAACTGAAACAACCTGCGGGATCACATCGCCCGCCCGCTGCACCACCACCGTATCACCGATGCGGACATCCTTGCGGGCGATCTCTTCCTCATTGTGCAAGGTGGCATTGGAGACAACCACACCGCCCACAGTCACCGGATCAAGCCGCGCCACCGGCGTCAGCGCGCCGGTGCGGCCAACCTGGATATCAATGGCCGTGACACGGGTGGTCGCCTGTTCGGCCGGGAATTTGTGGGCTGTGGCCCAGCGCGGCGAACGGGCAATAAAGCCGAGCCGCCTTTGCAGGGCCAGATCGTCGACTTTATACACCACGCCGTCGATATCATAAGCCAGACTGGCCCGTTGCGCCTCGATGGCGCGGTAATGGGACATAAGATCGGACAGCGTGTCGCAACGCTTCATCAAAGGATTGGTGACAAAGCCGAAACGCGCAAAGGCCTCCACCATGCCGGACTGGCTGGCAGGCGGCAGTGGCTCGCTGATCTCGCCCCAGGCATAGGCAAAAAACCGCAAGGGACGGGCAGCGGTGATGGCGGGATCAAGCTGGCGCAACGAGCCTGCCGCCGCATTGCGCGGGTTGGCGAAAACCGGCTTGCCCTCGGCCTCCTGCCGCTGGTTCAACGCCGCGAAATCATCCTTGCGCATATAGATTTCGCCGCGCACTTCCAGAATGGCCGGCACGGAACCGGCCAGCACCTGCGGAATATCCTTGATCGTGCGGACATTGAGGGTCACATCTTCCCCCTCCTCGCCGTCCCCGCGTGTGGCCGCGACAACCAGCCTGCCACCTTCATAGCGCAAGGAGCAGGACAGACCGTCGATCTTAGGCTCAGCCGTGAGAATGACCGGAGCCTGCGCATCCAGATCAAGAAAGCGCCGCATGCGGTCGACAAACTCGCCCGCCTCCTCCTCCGAGAAGACGTTGGCGAGCGACAGCATCGGCACGCTGTGTTTGACCTTGGCGAATTTTTCGGAGGGTTTGGCCCCGACAGATACTGCAACCGCCGAGCGCAATTCGGGAAAACAGGCCTCGATGGCCAGCAGGCGGAGCCTCAGACTGTCATATTCGGCATCCGAGATAACCGGCGCATCCTGCTGGTGGTAGCGCACATCATGGGCCGCAACCTCGGTGGCAAGGTCCTGATGCTCCAGACGCGCCTCGAACGGGGTCAGGGCTTCAACCGCCATGGCACGCGCGGGCGATGTCATACTCAGGCGCCCGCCGTTGTGGCCAGCAGACGTCTGGCCGCCGCACGCGCTTCCTCGGTGATTTCGGCACCCGACAACATGCGCGCGATTTCCTCGCATCGCGGATCATCCGCCAACCGATCGACACGGGTTGCCACGCGCCCAGCCTCCATCGCCTTGGAAATCAGATAGTGGCACGCCGCTTTGGCTGCCACTTGCGGAGCATGGGTCACAGCCAGAACCTGCACCCGCCCGGCCAGACGCGCCAGTCGCTGCCCGATCGCATCCGCCACCGCACCGCCAACCCCCGTATCGATTTCATCGAAGACAAGTGTCGGGGTCGAACCGCGGTCAGCGAGCCGGACTTTGAGGGCCAGCATGAAGCGCGACAACTCGCCGCCCGAGGCCACTTTCATCAATGGACCCGGCTTGGTACCCGGATTGGTTTCCACCCAGAATTCGACCCGATCAAAGCCTGCGGCATGGCGCTGCTCGCGGTCACTGTCGACCATCACGATGAAACGCGCCCGCTCCAGCTTCAAAGGCGGCAATTCGCTGCCGACCGCCTCTTCCAGTGTTTTGGCCGACGCATGGCGGCTCTGCGACAAGGCCTCGGAGGCCGAGAGATAGGCCTGCTCGCTGTCCTTGACAGCCTTCTGCAGGGTGACCAGATCGGCCTCGCCTGCATCGATTGCCGACAGATCCGCGTCGAATTTGTCAGCAAGGGCGGCCAGATCATCCACCGGAACATTATATTTGCGTCCTGCCGCCCTCAAGGCAAACAGCCGTTCCTCGACATGTTCGAGATCGCGCGGATTAAATTCGGTGGCGCGCTGTGCCTCCTCGATGGTCTGGCGGGCTCTGTCGACGGCATCCAGCGCCTGCCCCAGTGCCTGCAGCGAGGGATTGATCAGTTGCGGCACGTCGCGCGACCGCCGTTCCAGCCGCCGCATCACCGAGGACAGCACCGGAATGGGCGATGAATCGCCCGACAGGGCATCGAGCGCATCATTGATTTCGGTGGCGATCTTTTCCGATCCCATCATGGTCTGGCGGCGGGACGCGAGGTCGGTTTCCTCGCCGTCCTGCGGCGCCAGCTTGTTCAGCTCGGCCGCGGCATGGCGCAAGAAATCGGCCTCCTTGCGGACCTTCTCGATATAGGCCTCATGGGCATTCAACTGGTCGCGCGCACTGCGGAATGTTGCAAAAGCGGCCGCAACACCGGCAACCAGTGGCTGGTTCTGGGCAAAGGCATCCAGCAAATCGCGATGCGAGGCGGGGTCTGTCAGGGCACGATCATCATGCTGGCCGTGGATTTCGACCAGCGTCGCTCCGATGGCTTTGAGAGCCTGGACACTGACGGCCTGATCATTGACCAGCGCCCGCGTGCGGCCATCGGCAAACTGGATCCGGCGCAGGATGATTTCGCCCTCAAAGGCGATATCCTGAGCCTGCAGCAGACGGGCGGACGGATGATCGGACGGCACACTGAAAACAGCGGTGACCTGCCCCTGGTTTTCGCCGTGGCGCACCAGCGATCCATCGCCACGCGCCCCCAGGGCCAATGCGAAGGCATCGAGCAGGATCGATTTACCGGCACCCGTTTCGCCGGTCAGAACACCAAGGCCGGTCTCGAAGCCGAGTGTCAATTTGTCAATCAGCACAATGTCGCGGATGGACAGTTCAACAAGCATCAGCCCACCCCTCGACGCAGCGGCTACAGGTTCGGATTAACCCAGACCGACGCTTTTGAAGGCCTTGCTCATCCATGAATCTGTGCTTTCGCGCGGCTCGAGACCCTTGGTCTGCAGCAAAGTATAGGTGTCTTTGTACCAGACGGAGTCGGGATAGTTATGCCCCAACACGGCCGCCGCCGTTTGCGCCTCGTTGACGATGCCCAGAGCCAGATAGGCTTCGGCCAGACGTGCCAGAGCTTCCTCGGTCTGGTTGGTGCGCTGGTAATTGGAGACTACCGCTCGGAAACGGTTGATAGCGGCGGTATAATTGCGCTTTTTCAGATAGAAGCGCGCAATATCCATCTCTCGGCCAGCCAGCTGGTCCTGCACGACGGTGATCTTGTAACGGCTGTCTTCCACATATTCGGATTTCGGCCAGCGCTCGACCACTTCGCGGAAGGCCATCAGCGCCTTGTCGGCACGGTCCTGGTCACGCGCCGTATCAGGGATCTGGTTGTAATAGGAATTGGCCACCATGTAGGCCGCATAGGCCGCATCGTCGCTGGCCGGATAGAGGCCAAGGAACCGCTTGCCGGTGATGGCGGCTTCATCAAAATTGCGGGCATTGTAATGGGCGAAGGTCTGCATGATCAGAGCCTTCTTCGACCATGTCGAAAACGGATATTCACGGTCCACTTTGGCAAATCGTTTGGCCGCGCTGTCGAACGAATTCTCGTTCAGAAAGGCGAGACCCTGATTATACATCACTTCCGCAGCCACAGCCGGTTTGATTTCGGGCTTGTAAACCTCGTCATCGCCAAAAGGATTGAGGGAGGACAGGGTATCGCACCCGGCCACCGAAACAGCGAGCATGACAGCCATGAGCGGGAATGTAAGGCGTGAGGACAGGCGGAGCTGTGAGCCGGACTTGAAACGCAGGGTCATTCTCTGGAGCATCCTCTGGATCGGGGCCGCGGTACGCATACCGCCTATTATGGGCACCTTAGCGCAAAATTATGGCAGATTCCAGACTTCTATTCATGATGCCGGCAGCAAAAACCGGATGTGGTTTATGCACTATGCACCGATCGCAAAGCGCCTGTCTCTCAGGCTTCGGCCAAGGCGACGGCGGACGCCGGCAAGGTACCCAGACCGGATGCAGCCTGCGAGGCCGTCACCAGGCGATAGGCATCCTGATCGGCAAACAGGACCTGCAGAATCGACACATTCATTTTGTGGCCACCGCAATAGGAGCGGTATTTGCCAATGATCGGTGCGCCTGCCAGCGAGAGGTCCCCGATCGCATCAAGGGTCTTGTGGCGGACGAATTCATCCGGCCAGCGGATCCCGTCGGGATTGATCACCCCGTCATCACCCAGTGCAACAGTGTTTTCGAGCGAAGCGCCCAAGGCATAACCGGCGCGGCGCAGATGCTCGACATCCTTCATGAACCCGAAGGTGCGGGCGCGCGAGATTTCCTTGCGGAACGTGCGCAAATCCAGATCGATCATTTTCTTCTGGCGACCGATGACTGGCGTCGGGAAGTCGATTTCCACCTCGAGCCGGAAGCCGGTGTCATGCGGGACCAGCTCTGCCCAGCCACGGCCCTGTTCGATGCGGACCGGCTTGAGAATCTCGATGTAACGGCGCGGGGCGGAAAAACGCACCATACCGGCTTCGTCGATGGCCTCGAGAAAGGCGGCTGACGAGCCGTCCATAATCGGCATTTCGGGGCCGTCGATCTCGATCAGAACATTGTCGAGGCCTGAGGCATAGAGCGCGGCCATCAGATGTTCGATCGTGGAGACAGAACCGGTTTCGGCGTCGCCGATCACCGTGCACAATTCGGTCGCGGAGACAGACTTCCAGTTCGCCTTGATGCGGCGGTCGCGGCCATCGGGCAAACCTGTACGCAAAAACACGATCCCTGTATCGGCATTGGCTGGATGCATGATCATATGGACCGGCTGGCCGCCATGAACCCCCAAACCTGACAGTTCAACGCTGTTACGAATGGTGGTTTGCTTGGTCTGCATCATCGTCTCGTTGCCTTTGTTTCAAATGGGACCGCTTGACACAAATCCCCTTTGTTGGATGTGTTTACGCCAAGCCGGCCCAACATAGAAATCAAGCTTTGTTACCATTTGTTACAATACGTAGCTTATTGATTTTACTAAAGAAAAAGCCCGCCAATTGCTTGACGGGCTGTTAACCATCTGTGGATTACGTCGTCCCATGCTTTCCAAGTGCCGGAGGAGTTGCAACACCTCCGCCGCACCTGTCGGCCTTAGTTGGACTGGCGGCGCAAAAAGGCCGGAATTTCCAACTGGTCGTCCTCAAACGCGCGGGACTGATTCTGCGGCTGCGGCTGCAAAGCAGGACGCTTGGCAAAATCCTGATGGGCCATCGGCGCACCCATCATCGAGGTGTCACTCTGGCGGGGCTCGGCAGGAGCCTGAACCGGAGCACGCGGGGCCGGAGCTTCCGGTTCGGCACGTTCGGTCTTGCGACCGAAGCCCGCTGCGGCCAGACGGTCGATCAGCGATGCGCGCTTGCGCTCAGGTGCGGGTTCGGGAGCAACCGTGCCATGGGCGGCGGCATAGCTCTGCTGGGCCACCAGTGGCAGATCCTCGATCCGCGGCATGCGCGGAGCGCGCACAGGCTGTTCAGGCTGCGGCGGAATAAAGGAGGTTGGAGCCTGATAGGCCGGAGCCTGCTGTGCGGGCTGCTGGTAGGCAGGAGCCTGATAGGCGGGAGCCTGATAGGCGGGAGCCTGCGGAGCGGCGGGCTGGTAGGCCCGGGCCTGCGGAGCCTCGTAGCGGTCATAGGCCGGAGCTGCAGCAGGCTGGCGCATCGCGGGCTGGGGAGCCGCTGCCGAAGGGGCGTTCATGGTTGCGGGACGCAGCGAGACGTCGGCATAGGACTGCGGCGCAGGAGCCGAAGGCTTATGGGGACGGGCCACGGCGGCGGCGCGCAAAGCGGCTTCCTCTTCGGCGCGCTGGGCCTCGCGGGACTGTCCCATCAAATCGCTCTGGAAACGGGCGGCAGCCTCGGCAATCCGTGCTTCGGTGCTCGCAAGACCCTTGTCGCGCATCATTTCGGCATAATCGATGCCGGTGGCCACAACCGACACGCGGACAATGCCTTCGAGCGAGTCATCACGGGTCGCACCGAAGATCACATTGGCTTCGTGATCCACTTCCTCGCGGATGCGGGTCGCGGCTTCATCGACCTCGTACAGGGTCAGATCGGAACCGCCGGTGATCGAGATCAGCAGTCCGCGGGCGCCCTTCATCGACACATCATCGAGCAGCGGGTTGGCGATGGCGGCTTCTGCGGCACGCAAAGCGCGCTTTTCGCCGCTGGCTTCGCCTGTTCCCATCATGGCTTTGCCCATTTCGCGCATCACGGCGCGGACGTCGGCAAAGTCGAGATTGATCAGGCCTTCCTTGACCATCAGATCGGTGATGCAGGCCACGCCCGAATACAGCACACGGTCTGCCATGGCGAAGGCGTCGGCAAAAGTAGTCTGTTCGTTGGCCACACGGAACAGGTTCTGATTCGGGATCACGATCAGCGTATCAACCGATTTCTGCAATTCGTTGATGCCCGCCTCGGCCAGTTTCATGCGGCGAGTGCCTTCGAAATGGAACGGCTTGGTGACAACACCGACGGTCAGGATCCCAAGCTCGCGGGCCGCGCGGGCCACGATCGGAGCCGCACCGGTGCCGGTGCCGCCGCCCATGCCTGCGGTGACAAAGACCATATGCGCGCCAGCCAGTTGGTCGCGGATTTCGTCAATCACCTCTTCGGCAGCCGCACGGCCAACCTCCGGCTGCGATCCCGCGCCGAGACCCTCGGTCACCTGGATCCCCATCTGGATCACCCGATGGGCCTTGGTTGCGGTCAAAGCCTGCGCATCGGTATTGCCGACCACGAATTCGCAGCCCTGCAGGCCCAATTCGATCATATTGTTGTCGGCATTGCCACCGGCGCCACCGACACCAAACACGGTAATTCTCGGCTTCAATTCGCGGATATCCGGAACCTTAAGATTGATTGTCATCGTTCTGGCCTCTCGATTATGGTGCAAAGCACCTCGTCACTCTTTGTATCCGGCGTCACCGCTTGCGCGCTGCAGCCCCTTAAAAACTTTCCTTGAGCCAACGGCCCATCCGGTGGAAATAACCGTCAGTGCCCGTGGCCAGATAGCTGCCTTCCACAGGCTCGAACCGCTCCAATCCAGCCACTTGCGGATAGACCAGAAGCCCGATGGTGGCGGCAAAAGCCGGTCCCTTCATGGCATCCGGCAGTCCCTGGACACCCAGCGGACGGCCCACACGCACCTGTTTTGACAGAATACGCCGCGCCAGGTCGGGCATGCCCAGCAATTGGGCGGTGCCACCTGTCAGCACGATTCTTCTGTTCATCACACCACCTAAACCAGCAGCGTTGAGTCGATCACGCACAAATTCAAGAATTTCTTCAACCCTTGGTTTAATAACGCGGACAAGATGCGATTTGGGCACATGATGAACGGCATTGCGATCTTCATCATCAACAGATTCGACGGCAATTGTCTCGCGATCATCCGAAGCTGAAGCGATTGTGGAGCCATAAAGAGTCTTCAAACGTTCGGCATGGCTCAATGTTGTCGTAAATCCGCGGGCAATATCCATCGTGATGTGGTTGCCCCCGACAGCCACAGCATCGGTATGGACCAAGGCGCCGCCATGAAAAACACCGACGCTGGTGGTGCCTGCGCCGAAATCGACCACGGCCACACCCATTTCGGCCTCGTCATCGACCAGAACCGACAGGCCCGCGGCATAGGGACCGGCCACAACCGCCTCGACCTCGAGATGACAACGCTCGACCGCCAGCATCAGGTTGCGCACGGCATATTCGTCGCTGGTGACGACGTGCATATCGACCCCGAGCTTGCGGCCGAGCATGCCTTGCGGGTCGCGGATACCGCGCGCCCCATCGAGGCTGAACCCTGTTTCCAGCGCGTGCAAAATCGTGCGCTGCGGCATCACCGCATTGACACTTGCCGCACCGAAGGCACGGTTGATGTCACCTGCGGTCACCGATTCACCGCGCAAGCCGACCTCGGCAGACAGGCTGCGCGATCCGAGCCGTCCGCCCGTCGTGCTGACAATTACCGAACGGATTTCAACCCGCGCCATGCGCTCGGCCGCATCGACAGCCTGACGGATCGACTGTTCTGCGGCATCAAGATCGACCACAGCCCCGGCCTTCAGACCGCGTGACCGCTGGTGGCCGATCCCGATGATCTGGGCGCGATGGGTGCGGCCGCGCAGCAGGTCGCTGTCGCCGGCTGGCTCGAGGCGGGCAATCAGACACACGACCTTGCTGGTGCCGACATCCAGCACCGACACGATCGAGCTCCGGCGCGGCGACACCGGCTTCATCCGCGGGGTGAGATCGGTATAGCGGCTCATGTCGTGCTCCCTTTGACTTTCGAGAGCTTCTTCTGGGTCTCGAGACGCTCGGCCAAGGCCTCCTCGGTCAAACGCAGCACGACCCGGTCGGGCATGCGCAAATCAACCGCCAGAATGGCACGATCCAGCAATTTCTGCTCTTTGATCAATGCTGACAGGCGCGCCAAGGCTTCGGCTTCGCCATCCTCGGGCAGACGCGCCTCGATGCCGCGGTCAAGCCGCAGGGTCCATCGGCGCGAGCCGACAAGCGTGGCGGCCGTGACGCGCGATTTCAGATCGGGCTGGGCTTCCAGCATCTTGAAGAGAGCGGCAGCGCGCTTGTTGGCCCCCTCGCCGACCACCAAAGGCACGCCGGCCGGCACATCACCGCGGAATTTATCGATCACAGCGCCATCAGGCGCAATCACACTCAATGCGCCGTGGTTCTGCCACAGTGCAAACCCCTCGCGCTCGGTGACATGGATAGCCAAACCGTGCGGATAATTCTTGCGGATCTCGACATCCTTGATCATCGGAACCGCCAACAGGCGATCGCGTACGGCATCGATATCGATGAACGGCAGAGCCTGGCCAACCGCCAGACCGGAAGATTT